>Ga0268299_1000302_pt1 | contig 173908 bp, 142 predicted proteins | sample NOBtaG_FD_193484 | JGI IMG/M metagenome (GOLD analysis project Ga0268299, IMG submission 193484) | Activated sludge microbial communities from bioreactor in Nijmegen, Gelderland, Netherland - NOB reactor | ecosystem: Engineered > Bioreactor > Aerobic > Activated sludge | place: Netherlands... | reverse complement strand
ACCGCGCGGAAATTTCTGGGGATCATCTACCGGACACTGAAAAACAAATGGGTGTTCGCCGACTTCCCCAATTTTGTCCTCGCCGAGGGCTAACAAGTTTCTCGGAGTAGACAACTCATCATAGGAGTAGACAACTCATCATAGGAGAGCGATGGCCTGGACACTACATCAAGTTACCTGGCGCTTGGAAAGCCCCTTGCACAGCGGCTTCGCCAAACTGGGCAACATTCAGCGCACGCGGTTGTATGTCACGGGGCGTATGCTGTGGGGCGCGTTGACGGCGCGGCTGACCCGCGATCAGAAGAGCAATGATTATGAAGCAGTTGGCAAGGCGGTCAAAGAATGTCTTGCCTTCAGCTATGGCTATCTCTGCCTGAGCGAAGACGGCAGCCGACCGTTGCTGCCTGTGTACACGGAGAAAGGTTTGCATTACAGGCTTGGCAATCAGACGTTGCCCGAACGAATTGCGCAGCGGCTTTGCCTAAGCAGTTATGCTTCGACGGCGCTGGATTACTCGAACAATGCCGCTGTGGATGGTTCGTTGCACGAAGTGGAATTCATCAGCCCCCGCGCGCTTTGTGATCGGGATGGCATTAAGTCAGGACAGCCGCTTTACCTGACGGCACTCATCGCAGCAAACGAACACGCTGCGACCAAATCGGAGGTGAAAGAGTGGCGCGATGCCTGTTGCCGACTCGAGGTTGGCGGCGAGCGCACCTATGGATTCGGAAAGCTGACGAGAGTTTCAATGGGTAATTCGACCGATTGGTTCGGCAGTGAGTTTGTCGCGGAGAATGACCGTCCTGCGCTGACGCTGCGCAAAGACGCAGCCGTGACGGCGCATACTTCTGTTGGCGGCAACTTCAGCTTTGGTCAAATCGAACCTTTCGTTGGAAGAGCTACCACACCAGAAGCCGAATTTGGAAAGAAGGTGGAATGCAGTGGCGTGTGTTGGTTGCCCGGCTCGGTGGTAGATGAGCCGGAAGTCCGTTGCGAGATTGATAAGCAAGGGCGGTTTGCGAAAACATCCGATTGACGCGGTCTTTTGTTTCCTGCGTGATGCTTATCCGATGTTATGCGCGCAGCAGTAAACTCGCCCGCTTTCAGCGTGAAAGGGGACTGGTTGAGCATGGATCACAGCAACATCAACAGCGCCGTGCCGGCCTTGTCTGGTCTTTACTATCTGGTGAACAAGCAACGCGATGAGTTGCGCGACCAGGCTGGCCAGCTATTGCTGGCTTGAATCGTGTTCTGCGGGCGCATACTATCTTGAACGACGCGAGTCAGAATTCAATCAAATCAAAACTTATCGAAGAAGGAGATTGTAAAGATGCCGTATTCAGAAATGATGATTAAACCCATGCGCGAGGATTTGACCCGGCTGGGATTTGAAGAAACCAGAACTGTCGAAGCCGTAGACGCAGCAATTAAAAATTCGACTGGAACCGTCATGGTGGTGGTGAATTCCGTGTGCGGGTGCGCCGCTGGAAAAGCTCGTCCGGGAATTGCTCAGGCTTTGACGCACAGCGTCCAACCGGACAAGAAGATCACAGTCTTTGCCGGAGCCGACATTGACGCCACGGCTCAGGCGCGAAGCTATTTCACGGGCTATCCGCCTTCGTCGCCTTCCATCGGGCTGCTCAAAGACGGCAAGCTGATTTACATGATGGAACGTTACCAGATCGAAGGTCGCAGCGCCGAACAGATCGCCGCCGAGTTGAGGTCTGCGTTCGACAAATTCTGCGCGCCATTGCAGCAGGCCGCAGCGACTAACTAGACCGGTTTGCAAATGGATGTACGGTTTAACGCAAAGGGTCAAAGGATCAAGGGGTCAAAGAAGAGTAACTGGCAGTGTTGATCGGCCTTTGAACCTTTGACCCTTTGAATCTTTGTGTTGAATTGTTGAATCTTCCGTACACTCGAGTGAAAAGCGATCTAACTCGTCTGGCAACCAGATAAAACAAAAAGGCTGAAAGAGAGCAGGAATCTCTTTCAGCCTTTTGTGTTTTTGAAACGACGGTTGGCGTCAACTCAAACCGCGAATCGAAATCAGCATGTTTTTCAAACTGCTGGTGGCGTCAATGGCCGCCGTCGGTTCGTGGCCGCAATGCATCATGCAATTCTGGCATTTGGAATTGCCGCTTCTGCGTCCGTATTTTTCCCAGTCGGTGGTTTCCAGATATTCCCGGAAGGTCTGCGCGTAACCGTCGCTGAACATATAGCAGGGTTTTTGCCAGCCGAAGATGTTGTAATTCGGGCTGCCCCACGGAGTGCATTCGTAATCAATTTCGCCCATCAGAAATTTCAGGTACAACGGCGATTGATTGAACACCCATTTCCTGCCGCGCTTTGTCGCCAGCGGAGCCAGCACCTGGCGAAACAGTTCGTGGGTTTGCTGTCGCGTCAGGAAATGATCCTGATCCGGAGCTTTTTCGTAGCTGTACCCCGGAGCAATCGTCATTCCGTCCACGTCCAATTCCGAAAGCATGTCGAACATTTCGTGCAGGCCTTCGGCGGTTTCGCCTTCAAAAACGGTGGTGTTGGTGTTGACGCGAAACCCTGCGGCTTTGGTTTTTTTGATGGCTTCGATGGCTATGTCGAAAATGCCTTCTCGATCAACCGAATGATCGTGGCGTTCACGCATGCCATCCAGGTGAACGTTGAAGGTCAGATAAGGCGAAGGTTCGAAGCGCTGAAGGTTCTTTTCCAGCAGGATGGCGTTGGTGCAGAGGTAGACGAACTTTTTGCGCTCGATCATGCCTTTGGTGATGACTTCGATTTCAGGATGCAGCAGCGGTTCGCCGCCGGCGATGGTGACGACCGGAGCGCCGCATTCATCCACGGCTTTGAACGCTTGTTCGGGCTTCATGTTCTTTTTCAGAATCTCGCCCGGATATTGAATCTTGCCGCATCCGACGCAGGCCAGATTGCAGCGAAAGAGTGGTTCCAGCATCAGCACCAGCGGATACCGCCGATTGCCTTTGAGTTTCTGTTTGAAAATATAACCGCCAACGCGCACGGCCTGACGTAGCGAGATAGCCATACTTTCTTCTTTCTCCGACTTTTCAATTGGAAACTAAATGGTTTGTAAAGTTAGGAAGGATGCTAGCACAGGGATCGGCAAAATGGCTAAAGCCGAACCCGCTTGGCAATATCTCATCGGTCGCGCGAATGAATCAGGCGGCGAACGCGATCTGAAAACAGAACGTCAATCTTTTTGGGTTCAATGACTGCTGTAACTTCACCTTCGCCGAATTTTGGATGCAGCATGGATTGCCCTTTGCGATAAGTGCGTGTCCAGTCGTAAGGAGCGCTTTCTGCGGTAAGACCCCGCTTCCTTGCCACTGTTTTTACGCTCTTGAACCTGCCGCTCGTGCCACATTGAGGACAATTGACTCGCGTGATCTGGCCTCGTTTGCCGAGCGAAAGCACGACGTGACCTTTTTCCTCGCCGCAAACAACGCACAGTTGTTCGACGCGATCACCCAAAGCGTTTTGATGTTGTTCCTGTTCCATGATCTCCATTTTGCCTCAGAAGGGAGTGACAGCAGGCGCCTTCAGATTGTCAGTCCGCGGCGAAGCATTTCTCTGTGTGCCAATTGCCTGACTCTGGAACAATCCATGATCCAGGGGGTTCCGCTTCTTGTTTTAGAAAACCAGGCAATACCTTGCCGGTGTTCGTAGTAAATTCCGTTTACATCACCAAGGATTGCCGCTGCCAGAATATCTTCAGGAATGGCGATGTCTGCGGCTCGATCCAGCACGCGTTCCAAAGCGCCAACCGCAGTTCTGGCCATGGCGTAATGGAAGCTCTCTTCGATCAGGTTAATCAGTGGAGCGACAACCCGGGCATCGCCTATGTCACCGAGCGCCTGAGCCGCTTCTTTCCTGACCAGATAAGATTGATCGGCCAGCGCCATGACCAACGCTTGCTGGGCGCGCGGATCGTTCGACCTGTTCAGCGACTTTACAATACGCCGTCGAGTCAGATCATTACCGAACCTCAGCAATGCCAGTCTCAGCCACATCATGACTTTAATGCCTCCGGTCTTTTAACCGTATCGGTCAACAGTAAAACCCGGTTGAGTTCTTTTCCGGCAAGGCCGAAAAACTGTGCCATCTGTTTCAACTGCTCCTGGCCTGCATAATCCGCCGGTGTGGCGCAAAACTTTTCAATACCAGGGGTGAAGCCTACGCAGCGCATCTTTTTAGGAATAGAAAGGCCATCGGAACAACGGCCATCTGACTGCTGAAGAATGCAAAACTCGCACAATGTCATGAACTCGTCTCCGTCAGAATCACTGCTCAAATCGAAAGACAAGGCACTCTTGACCGAATAACCTGATGGTCAAGAGCGCCAGGCTCGAAGAATCAAACTGCTTCCGGTCAAGAGTTAATAGCGCGACCGTCCACCGCCGAATCCGCGTCCGCCGCCATTGTTTTCACGCGGCTTGGCTTCGTTGACGGTCAGGCTGCGTCCGCCTATTTCGGAACCGTTGAATTTGGAAATGGCGGCTTCGCCTTCGGTTCTGGATCCCATTTCAATGAAACCGAAGCCTCGTGGGCGACCGGTGTCACGGTCAGTCACCAGAGAAATTGATTCGACAGTGCCGACCTGCGAAAACAGGTCTTGCAATTCTTCGTTGGTCGTCTGGAATGCGAGATTGCCGACGTAAAGTTTCATGGACATAAATATGTACCTTTCCCCATCAAGGAGGATTGAGAGAAGCTTCGAATTGAAGTGGCTTCGGAGTACGGTAGCAGCGAAGGCTTGATTTCGGGCGCTCTGTCGAGCAGCTTCTAAGTTGTGGTTTACCGACTCCCGAACTAAATAATTACGCTGCTACGGACATTGAAAAGTAGAAACGCGTCACCGTGCGATACGAGAGAAGGAATGAACTGTGCGGAGAATGCGCCACATTCGAGGAAGTTGCAAGGCGAGCGAAGATTTTCAACCCATCGTTCGATTGAGTTCTCTGCGTTTTGGCACGGCGTGATTCTGTTTTTTGAGGCCTGCCTACACACTCACCAATTATCGAAACAACTTAAACGTATGGAAAATCAAATTGATGGCCCCTTCTGGACAATGGCGAAACAAGGCCAGCCAAAGTGAAACGAGCCGACGGTTCGTTTCACTTTGACCAGTACGCTTTATCATCCGGCCTGCTGGCTTTACGGCCTTGGTTTGCGCGGGAATTTTTCGTCACGCATGGCGGCGTTGTAAATGAACGCAGCCATGATCGTCGCAGCCTGTTTCATATCGTCGGCTTGCAGCCGGTCGTACACGTCCATGTTGGAATGGTGAGTACGGGAATCGTATTCGACTTCATCCTGAATGAACTGGAAACCCGGCAAACCAATGGCGTCAAACGCCAGATGATCGGTTCCGCCGGTGTTGCGAATCGTGATGGTCGAAGCTCCCAGATCGGCGAACGGAGCCAGCCAGGCACGGAACACCGAACGCGCGGCTTCGTTGCCTTGCAGATATACGCCGCGAATTTTGCCCGTGCCGTTGTCCAGATTGAAATACACCGAAAACTTGTCGTAATCCGGCTTGGTCGCCAGCGGGCCTTGAGGTCCGCCAAAACCTCCACCGCCGGGGCCTCCGCCCGGTCTGCCGCCACCCGCTGCCGGTTGACCTTGCGCGGCCTGGCGAGCGCCGAAATGTTTGGCGACGTAAGCGCGCGAACCGAGCAGCCCTTGTTCTTCGCCGCTCCATAACCCGACGCGAATCGTCCGGCGCGGTTGCACGCCCAGGGCTTTCAGAATGCGAACGGCTTCGATGGCCACAGCGCAACCAGAGGCGTTGTCTGTCGCACCCGTACCGCCGTGCCAGGAATCCAGGTGCCCGCCCAGCATGACGAGTTCGTCCTTTTTGTCAGTGCCGGGAATTTCCGCGACGGTGTTGTAAGCCATCAGGTCTTCGTCGTGGAATTGCGCTTTCACGTCAATTTCCATTTTGACCTTCACGCCTTTTTGGAGCGTGCGGACAATGCGTCCATAATGTTCGATGGCCAGCGTGACGGACGGCAGCGATTGCGGTGCGTCCTTGTCGCGCGGCCCCCCGCCTTGCACAAAAACCGTGCCGCCGTGAACATTGTCGCCTACGCGATCAATGTCCAATACCACGGCGACGCCTTCGGATTTGAAGAAGGCCGTTTTTTGTGTAGCCATACGCTGCGCCTGCAACATTTGCTGGCGTTGTTCGTCGGTGAAATTTCCGCCGCCGCCACGTGGTTCAGGTTGATCGTTGGCCATTCTCAACAACTCTTCGTCGGTGAACCGAACCGCCGGAGCTTTGAATTGAGCCAGGACGGGACGCAACGGCGAAGCCAGCACAATAGCTCCTTTCAGCTTGCCTTTATATTTTTCAAAATCGGCTTCGCTGTTGATTTCGGGGAAGATGGCTTCGGCGACGACTGGGCCGTTGGTTCCCGGTGTCCAGGCTTTGGGATAGCCAATCACCGGATACGGCGTCGGTTCGAGGACGTGGATCGAGGCTTTGTCGAAGGACCAACCGCGACCGAATTTCCCCCACTCTTCGACGTTGGCATTGACCAGGCCGTATTCGGCCAGACGTTTTTTCGCCCATTCGTTGGCGGCTTTCATGCCGGGCGAACCGGTCAGCCTATGGCCGTTGACATCGGTCAGCCAGCTCAGCGTATCCATAACTTGAGAACGTTCCAGACCTTCCGCGCGGATTTTCTTCATCATTTCCAAGTCTACTTTTTCGGCTGGAGCCATCTGCGCGCCGACCGGCGTCAGGACAACCTGGAAGATCAGCAGAAGAGCAATGGCCGATGCCATCGCCCATTTGAAACTTTGCTTGGTTGCAAGCTTGAACATAAGGTTTTCCTCCGAAGGGTTGTTGGCAGTGGTGAACCACCAACGCTTCGTTTTTGAAGTTTGAATTTGTTACTGAATGTTGATGACGATCAGGACTGGCAGTTTAAGCGTCTGTGTCTCGATGTCACAAGCAATCGCCGACTGCATAAGTAAAAACGTTCGATCTCGCCAACTGGTTTCGGCTGATTGTCCTTGTGCGCAAAATGAAAAAACGCAGCCAACAGTTTGCCCTGTTGCTGCGTTTTGACTCGGATGACCGATTTTCGACTATTTGCTGGCGACCAAATCGGTGGCCAAAGGCATGACCTGATCGGCTTTGATGACGACGCGGTTGTTTTTCACTTCGATGCGGCCAAACACCGAAACGCGGAGAACCGGTTCGTGAATCAACACATACCGCTGTGATTTGGACAACTGTTCCAACGAAACGACGACAACGGCCTTGCTGGTTTGGTCGAACACATTCATCGAACGGAAATCCGCATTGACTGACACGATTTCTGCGATGACGGCCACGCGGCGGCCTTCGAGTTCCGAAGCTCGACCGGCGATATTTTTCAACTCAACGGGCGCATACCCGCTGTCAGCGGCTTTGCTCTGAGCCAAAGCCGTCAACGTCAGACAACAAATGAAAAGAAAGGTGCGAACTAAAAACATTCAATCTCCTGGAAAAAATGAAAAAAAGTAAGGGTTATGAATCTTTGCTTGATGATCCGATTCGGACACAGAACGTCAGGTAGCTGAGTTTCTTGCGCGAGCGGCTGCAAACAAAGGCGCGAAGTGTAGCCGAGCTTTCCGCATCAGGCAAGTCGCGGGCAAAGATTTTCGGAATTGTGGAAATTGGTTTGCTGCCAAATTGCCGCGCCAAAATTTTCCTTTTCGCATTCGGCGGCGAAGTGTTAAATTACGGTTTCGCCGTTGGAGATTTCTCCGCATCTCGTTCCCGCAATTTTGAACCACGTTTGAGTAATTGATCTTCGATCCACTTGCCGGCCCCGCAAACGCAAAAAGTTATCAGGTAAGGAGAATTTCAATGTTAGTCTGTCCGTCTTGTGGAAGTTCCAGAATTCGTAATGGGTATAAGCCCGCGATGTTTTTTCTGCGTATCGTCGGCATCCGAGCTTTGCTGTGTGACAACTGCAATTTTCCGTTTCAAGCCTTTTCACCATTTCCGCCGAAAACCCGGCGTCCAAAACAAATTGCCAAAGCGGACGTGTATCCGTTTGCTCCGGCGGTTGATCTGGAGCAGTTGAAACCGTCTTCGCCCACAATCGAACCACACGGATTGAAGCTGGTTTTGCCCGTTTCTGCGATACCGGTTCAAACCCGACAGCCGGAACCACAACCCGCACCAGTTGCAGCGGCGGTGGCGGCTCCTGCCGAACCTGCCGCCAAAGTTGTGGTTGATCGTGTGGCTCCCGTGCGGCAGGGATTGCGAACGGAAATCACCAAATTGCACGCGCTACGAGCACAGGAACAACCGGATGAATTGCCGCAGACAATTGATCAAACTTCGCTGGTTTGCCCCCAATGCCAGTCGCGCAACGTCAAACGGCGACGAAGAAATTTTTTTGAGCGCACCTTTCTGGCCTTCACCGATCACAAACCGTTTACCTGCCGAAACTGCGATGCAGTGTTTTATTCCAAGTCCAGCGAACAGGAAAACGAGACGCACCGGGTCGGTCGAGCAGAAGCAGCCTGAAGCAATTATCTTTGGGTTGGTTCTTGTTTTTCTTGTGAAGCTATTGGCTGGCTGATGACAAACGGCAGGCTTTTTCCCGCATAAACCAGCATCCCTATTCGCACTTCTTCTTTTACGCGGTGAAAGCTGAAAATCGTTTCAAACGATTGACCGGGATTGAGTCGGACAATGCCATCCGCCGGAAAATCCTTTCCGTTGACCGACCGCCTGTCTCGCAATCGGTATTCGCGGCATTTTTCGTCGAGTAAAAATGCACGGTCTTTTTCGCCGATCAACCAGCGCCCGGCGCTCAACCTGTAGACTGGAAGCTGAAATTCGACTGGCGAATCGGTTGCGTAAATCACCACGCGCACGGCGGTTTCGTTCGGAGCATTGGTGACGGACGCGATTGCCAATCCAGGCACTCCGTCGCCACTGCTGGCCCGGCTGCATTTTGCCAAACCGCTGACGGTTTCCTGCATTGCGGCGACGCGAACCGATTCCGGGTCTTTTGAGCATCGGCCCGCCAGCAACGACAAACTTGCCGCAACGATCAATAACAAACTGCCGCCTGGTTTCCACACTTCCATTTTTGTTCTCCGGTCGCAAGGTTTGAAAAATTCCTGTCCGCGTTTCAAAGTGAAGGCGATTTTGTTCGGCGGAGAATTTACCTTTTGACGATGGAACTGCAAAGAAGTGACGAAGCTTGAGCTAAAACTGAAACCGGCGATTCGGCGATTGGGCGTCGGCGAAAGCAGTTCGTTCGTTGTGGCCATTTCCGGCGGCATGGATTCAGTGGCGTTGCTGGACGCGCTGGTTCGATTGCGCCATCAAGGCAAATTGCCGGTCAAGCTGGTGGTCGCGCATTTGAATCACCGGCTTCGCGGTGAGGAATCCGACGGTGACGAAGAGTTTGTTCGCCGTCTGGCCTCTGAGCATGAACTGGATTGTCTGACCGAGCAGATTTCTGTCGCCGAAATTGCGCTTAGGGAAAAACAAAATCTGGAAGCGGTTGCGCGGCGATTGCGTTATGAATTTCTGGCGCGAACGGCTGAAACCGTCGGCGCAGCGTTTGTCTGCACGGCTCACACGTTGGACGATCAAGCCGAAACTGTGTTGATGCGATTGTTGCGCGGCGCTGGCGCGGAAGGTCTGGCGGGCATTCAAACAGTCAGGCCGCTTGGCCAATCCGTCACGCTGATTCGCCCATTGCTGGCCGTCACGCGCGAAGAAGTGGTCGCGCATTGCGATCAGTACAGTCTGGAATTTCGCCACGACAGTTCCAACGATTCGACGTTCTTTACGCGCAACCGCGTCCGGCATGAACTGTTGCCGTTACTCAAAAGCTTCAATCCGCGCGCGGTTCAAACGCTGGCCAGATTGGCGAATTTGCTGGCTGACGACGAAGGTTTTTTGCAATTAACAACGACCGAAGCGCTGGCCGAAATCAGGCAAGGCAAAGGGCTGAGCATTAAACGGTTGATGATGTTGCACGTGGCCATTCGTCGCCGTGTGTTGCGAATGTGGATAAAGGAAGTTCGCGGCGGTTTGCAACGAATCGAAGCGGTTCACCTGGCCGCAATCGAGCGATTGATCGGCGCCGGAAAAAGCGGGCGCATCATTGAATTGCCCGGAGGTTGGCAAGTTCGACGCAAATCCGGCGTTCTGGAACTTGCACAGGCTGAAGTTGAGGCGTCTTCGACCGAAAACGTTGTCGAAGACGACACGGATTGAAACAGTTTTGGAAATTGTAGGCGGACACAAAGTCGAAACCTTGCCTGCAGGCTGGGCGTCTAAAACTTTGTTGCGCATTTGCGGGCAAATTGGCGAGCGAAATTCGCCGCGATAAGCTAGAATGCCTGCCAGGATTTCAACGGAGGTAACTGATTTTGAACTCGACAGTAAGACAAGTAATCTTTTGGGTGGTGATTATCGGCGGAGCCGTTCTGCTTTATCGGTTTTTCAACAATCCCAGCGTCAACCAACCGCTGCCATTGGCGTATAACGAGCTGATGGAAAAAGTTGAAACCAAACAGGTGACATCCGCTCAAATCGAAAAAGAAAAGGTCGTTGGCAAGCTGACCGATCAACGCAATTTCACGACGGAAATCGGCGGCGAAAAAAGCGCCGACACTATTGCCGAAGCGATGCGCTCTCATGGAGTTCGCGTCGAATATAAAAATTCCAGCGCCAGCGGCATGTGGATGCAGGCGCTGATTTTTTATGCGCCGTTCGTGCTGATTATCGCGCTCTGGATTTTCATGCTGCGGCAGATGCAGTCCGGCGGCAACAAAGCGCTGAGTTTCGGCAAGAGCCGCGCCAAATTGCTTTCCAACCAGCAAAAGCGCGTCACGTTCAAAGACGTGGCGGGCGTTGACGAAGCCAAAGAAGAGCTTCAAGAGATCATCGAATTCCTCAAAGAACCGCAAAAATTCCAGAAACTCGGCGGACGTATTCCCAAAGGCGTGTTGATGATGGGGCCTCCGGGAACAGGCAAAACCTTGTTGGCGCGCGCCATTGCCGGCGAAGCCAATGTGCCGTTTTTCTCGATTTCGGGTTCGGATTTCGTCGAAATGTTTGTCGGCGTCGGAGCCAGCCGCGTGCGCGATCTGTTCGAGCAGGGCAAAAAGAATGCTCCGTGCATCATCTTCATTGACGAAATTGACGCGGTCGGTCGTCACCGCGGAGCCGGTCTGGGCGGCGGTCACGACGAACGCGAACAAACGCTCAACCAGTTGCTGGTGGAAATGGATGGCTTTGAATCCAACGACGGCGTGATTCTGGTCGCTTCGACCAACCGCCCTGATGTGCTCGATCCGGCGTTGCTGCGTCCGGGACGATTCGACCGTCGCGTCATCGTCAACCGTCCCGACGTGAAAGGCCGCGAAGGAATCCTGTCGGTTCACACTCGCAAAATCCCGCTCGGCGAAGACGTGGACATTTCAGTCATCGCGCGCGGAACGCCGGGTTTCACCGGAGCCGATCTGGCCAATCTGGTCAACGAAGCCGCGCTGAACGCCGCTCGCTACAACAAGAAAATGGTGGCGATGCTGGATTTTGAATGGGCGAAAGACAAAGTCCTGATGGGTTCGGAGCGCAAATCGGCGGTGATGTCCGAAGAAGAAAAGAAGACCACCGCTTACCACGAAGCCGGTCACACCATCGTCGGCCTGAAAGTGCCGAACGCCGATCCGGTTCACAAGGTCACGATCATTCCGCGTGGAATGGCACTGGGATTGACGCAACAATTGCCCGAAGGCGACAGGTATACGCATAGTCTGGATTACATCGAAGGTTCGATTGCCATTTTGATGGGCGGACGATTGGCCGAAGACATATTCCTCGGCAAAATCACGACCGGCGCATCCAACGACATCGAACGCGCGACCGAACTGGCTCGCCGTATGGTCTGTGAATTCGGCATGTCCAACCTGGGGCCGCTGACTTTCGGCAAAAAGGAAGAGCAAATCTTTCTCGGACGCGAAATCGCACAGCACCAGGATTACAGCGAAGATACCGCCGTCAAAATTGACCAGGAAGTCAAACGCATAGTCATGGACCAGTACGACCGCGCTCGACAGATCATACTGGACAACCGCGACGCAATGGATCGGTTGGCGCAGGAACTGCTGATCCGCGAAACCCTGGATGCCGTGCAAATTCGCCGCGTGGTGGCTGGGTTGCCGCTCGACGACGATGAGCCTACGCCGCGACCGCGACCGGAATCCGACAAACCCGCCGATAAAGAACCGGTGCTGAAACCGATTCTGCCGCCGATCACCGGCAGCAATCCGGCCACGGCTTGATGGCGTGAACGGGTGATTTGATGAAAAGGTGAAGGGGCGATCAATTGCCTCTTCACCTTTTTTGTTATGCGGAGAAAAAACGTGCGATTGTTCAAAACCGCAATAGTCTGTCTTTTGGTATCGCTGATCGTTGGCGCTACGCTACAGAAATCCCAGCCTTCGATTAAATTTGCCGATGTCACCAAAGCCGCTGGCATCAACTTCATTCACGAATCGGCGAAGGAAAAACGCTACATCGTCGAAAGCATGGGCGGCGGCGTGGCCATGTTCGATTTTGACGGCGACGGGCGATTGGACATTTACCTGCTCAACTCCTATTCGGTCGAAGCCGCGTTGGCCAAAAAGCCTCGTCCGGCGGCAGCGCTGTATAGAAATCTGGGCAACGGCAAGTTTGAAGAAGTCGCGGCCAAAGTCGGACTCGCCGATCCTGGCTGGGCGATGGGCGTTTCGGTCGCCGATTTCGACAATGACGGCCTGGATGATTTGTATGTGACGTGTTTTGGGCCTAACAGACTGTATCGCAACCTCGGCAATGGAAAGTTTGAAGACGTTACGGCGAAAGCCAAAGTCGGCGACACGCGCTTTTCCGCCGGCGCGGCGTGGGGCGATTATGACCGCGACGGCGATCTGGATTTGTTCGTCGCCAATTACGTCGAATTTTCGCTCGACAGGTTGCCGCAATTTGGCAAAGGCGAAACCTGCCGCTATCGCAACGTAGAAGTCCAATGCGGCCCGCGCGGTTTGCCCGGCGCAGGCGATACGCTGTATCGCAACAACGGCGATGGAACCTTTACCGATGTCGGCAAACAAGCCAAAGTCGAAGACGCAGCAGGGCATTACGGATTAGGCGTGGTCTGGACAGATTTCGATGATGATGGCTGGCCTGATATTTTCGTCGCCAACGACACGGTTCCGAATTTCGCATATCGCAACAACCATGACGGCACGTTCACCGAAACTGCGTTTTCGATGGGTGTAGCGGTGGACGAAAATGGCAATGAGCAGGCTTGCATGGGAATCACCGTTGGCGATTATGATCGCAATGGCCGAATGGATTTGGCAGTCAGCAATTTTTCGGAAGATTACAATACGATCTATCACAAAAATTCGGACGGAACTTTCACTGACGTGACGCGCGCGACCAAAACACTCGAAGCAAGTTTGCCTTTTGTTGGCTGGGGCATGAAGTTTTTTGATGCGGACAATGACGGCTGGCTGGATTTCTTTGTGGCGAACGGCCATGTTTATCCGCAAGTCGAAGGCGCGTATCCCGGCGGACAATATCGGCAACGCAAACTGCTGTATCGCAATTTGCGCGACGGCACATTTGCCGAAATTGCCGCAGAAGCCGGCGCCGCGTTGTTGGAACGTCGTGTATCGCGCGGAGTCGCTTTTGGCGATTACGATGACGACGGCGCGGTGGACCTGATAGTCAACGAACTGGATGGTGCTCCGATGCTGTTGCGAAATGAATTGATGAAAACCGTCAGCAAGGATTCCGCGAATTGGGTGCAGTTGAAACTGGTCGGCGTGAAATCCAATCGCAATGCCGTCGGCGCAAAAGTGAAGCTGACCGCAGGTTCATTGTCGCAAATTGACGAAGTTCGCAGCGGCGACAGTTATTTGTCGCACTCCGATTGGCGATTGCATTTTGGTTTGCAGCAGGCGCGCGTAATCGAGCAGGTCGAAATTCAATGGCCGAACGGCATCGTAGAGAAGTTGAAGAATTTGCCGATCAACCAAATGCTGATTCTGACCGAAGGCAAAGGCTGGAAATCCAAGGCTGGCAAATGACCCAATTAAACCAAAACCGGGCAAAACAAAACTGGAAGCGGTTGGTCGTTGTACTGCTTGCGCTGAGTTTTGGTGTGTGGGCGTGGATTGGAAAATCGGCAGCGTTTCAATCGCCGACCGAAAAATGGCGGTTGGGCAAATCGGTCAATCAATCGCGGTTTGTCGGTTCGGCTGCGTGCGCGCAATGCCACGAAGAAATCGCCGCGAAGCAATCCAAAACCGCAATGGCGTTGGCGTTGACTTCGACCGCCGACGATGGACTGCTGAAACAACGCGCTCCCCTGACATTCAAACTGGGCGAATTTACCTATAGCATCGAACGAACGGGTGCGCGGTTCAGCTACAACATCACCAACGGCAAAGCTACGTTCAGCACGCCGCTGCTGTGGAGTTTCGGGCACGGAACATCTGGCAAAACCTTCGTCATTCAACACAACGGCACGTTTTACGAAACGCGCGTCAGTTATTTCACTTCGCTGGGACGATTGGATTTGACGCCGGGAGCGCCGCGCGAACTTCCGATTTCGCTGGAATCGGCCATCGGACAACCACAACGCACAAATGAAGCGTTGGGATGTTTCACCTGCCACTCGACCCCGTTGCCCGCTACTACTGAAGTCAAACTCGATCAATTTACGCAGGGATTACAGTGCGAAGCCTGCCATGGGCCGGGCGAAAATCATCTGGCGGCGCTCAAGACTGGGAAGAAAGAGTTGGCCAGACAGGAAATTTTCAATCCGCGAAGCTGGCCTTCGGACGACGTGAATCAGTTGATGTGCGGAGCGTGCCATCGCAGTTGGGAAGCCGTCATGCAGTTGCCCGAACGCGGCGGCGATGCCAATGTGCGTTTTCAACCTTACCGGCTGGCCAACAGCAAATGCTATCAAAACCCCGACGACCGTCGCATTGGCTGCACCGCCTGTCACGATCCGCACGGCGATGTCATGCACGATGCGCGCGCGTATGACGCAAAGTGCCTGGCTTGTCATCAAGGCGGAACGGCTTCCACCAAAGCCGACGCTCAGCGCACGGCTCCCGCTTGTCGGGCAGCAAAGCAAAACTGTACGACCTGCCACATGCCGAAATACGAACCGTCGCATCTGCACTTCAAATTCACCGATCACTGGATTCGCGTGGTCAAACCAGGCGAACCGTATCCGCGATAGAAAATTCGTTATGGTTTGGGCGCACGCGCGCGGTCGCTTTTGAGTTGTTCGGCTTTCAATCGTTGGACTTCGGCAAATTCGCGGTTGGCGTCTTCGGTGCGTCCGAGTTGTCGGTACAGCCGCGCCAGCATGTATCGTTTGACGGGATCGGTTGGGTCTTTGGAGACGGCGCGTTCCAGCGGAGGCAAGGCTTCGGCGTTCTTTCCTTGTCGGCTCAGAATTTTGCTTAACAGCGCGTTGGCTTCGGTGGACTGTGGAGCGATCTGCAACGCCAGATTGACATTTTGCAGAGCCGGGGCAAGTTGATCTGTGGCTTCCTGAGTGAAGGCCAGATGATACAGCGTCAGGTAATCGCGCGGACTGCGTTTGGCTTCTTCGGCAAAATTGGCCATAGCTTCCTGATTCTGCGCCAGCTTCAAATGCGCCATGCCCAGCGCGAAATGCAATCGCGGCAAATCCGGGTTGAGTTTTTTGGCCGCGTTGAGTTCTTCCAGCGCCTGTTCAAATTCCAAATCACGCAAAAACGCCTGGCCTTGCAGCAAATGCAACGCAGGCAGCCCGGCAGGGAACGATGCCAGCCGTTCCAGAGTCGCGCGGAATCCTGCTTTGCCCGCGCGAAATTGCGACAGCCCCAGCGCGTATAACACTGCCGGATCGGGCGAAGCCGCATCCAGCGTGGGCGTCAATTGTTCGATGGCTTCGGCGTCTTTGCCCAAAGCCGCCAGCGACAAACCATACAGTTGCCGAGCCTGAACGGAACCCGGGACATCCTCTAAAAATTGGCGCAACACGTCCGCCGCCTGCTGCATTTGTCCGGCGCGATAATGCACGATTCCCAAATTCAAACGGATGGGAGTCAGTTGCGGTGCATACTTCAGCGCGGCGGTGTAAGCGGCGATGGCTTCCTCGTATTGACCCAATCGAGCCAGTACTACGCCCAAATTGGCCTGGGCTTCGGCGTAATCCGGTTTGCGTTTAAGCAGGGAGCGATATTCTTCGGCGGCTTCGGCCAGTTTGCCTTGTTGTTGCAACGCAACTGCGCGCTGAAATTGCGCGGCAATATCCTCTGCTGCTTGTTGCGGCATAAACGCGAAGACAAGAAGAAATATCAGAACAAGATGAATCATAGCGTCGAAACTTTACCGCAAAACCAAAAAGAGTAGAACCGATCAGGGTTTTTGGCCGGTGGATGCGCTGCGTTCACGCCAATCGGCTTCCATCTTTCGCAGATTGGCGGCGTCGGCGGCATTGGAATTTATTTTCAGGTAAGTCGCTATGGAATCAGCCGCTTCCTTGAACTTTTGTTCGTGAGCGTAAATTTCCGCCAGATACACGTGCGCGCGCGCCGCGCTGCCAGCCCCCAGTTTCAGCGACTGTTGAAAACATTGCCGGGCTTCTTCGTAACGGTTGAGTGACAGGTTGGCGTATCCAAGCAATAACAAGGTCATTGGCACGTTCGGATCGAGCGCAAAGGATTTTTCCAGATTGCTGACCGCCGACTGAAATTGCTTCTGTTGAATCTGGCAATACCCTATGCCGCGATACGCAGGAGCGTATTTGTCGTTGATTTGCAGCGCCTGAACGAAATCCGTTTCGGCTTCGGCCAGTTTGTTGTGCTGCGTCAGCAGATTTCCGCGTTCGGCCAGCGCCTGAAAATAATCAGGAAACAAATCAATCGCCTTGTTGAATTGTTCCAGCGCCTGTTTCGGGCGATTTTCCTTTTGCAGTTTCACGCCCTGTTCGTAGGCCTTGCGGGCGTCTTTGGGAATGTTTTGCGCGGCTTCGATGGCGCTGATTGTGCCGGGTCTGGCTTCTTTTTTATCGCTGTGGAGCGGCAGTCGCAGATAGACATTGATTTGCAGCCGGTTGGCATACGCGCGCGTCGTGTCAGATTCCGCCGGTTCGGAAAACTGTTCCGGCACGTCGGGGTTGGTGGCGTAAACGCGATACCGCCCGGCGGCCATTCCACGAAATTCGTAATTGCCTTCGGGGTCGGTCAACACGTCGCGTTTCAATCCCGTGGTTGTTTCGATGAAGACCCTGACCCGCGCTGCCGGTTGGCTGTCCGGCAGACTGACACGTCCGAAGATCGTGAAGGCTCCTTGCCACGCTGCCGAACTGACAGTCACAAGGCAGAGCAGAACCAAAGGAAGTGCGCGGAAAAAAACTGGTTTTTGCATAAGCTCAAAAGGAAAAACGGGGACTGCAAAAAGTTTGCAATCCCCGTGAAAGTGTCAAAGTTCAGATTGGCTTAGAAAACGATCTTCAACGCCAACTGCATGTTTCGGTTGCCGGACACATAGCCGGGTTGGCCGCTGAATTCGCCAACGCCCTGTCCGAACTGGTTGTTGCCCGGAGGACGAGCGCCGTTGCGCACGTTCAGGATCGTTTGCGGCGAAGCGTTCTGGAATTGGCGATAATTCGACAGGAACTGCGACACGCCGTCCGTCACCGCAAAGCTGGTGTTCGGGAAGAACGTCAGGCCGGAGTTGTAACCATCGAATTGCGCGTGGTTGAAGAAATTGAACGTTTCAAAGCGCAGTTGAAGGAACCGTTTGCCGTCGCCGCCGAGACTGAAGCTCTTGAAGAACGCCAGATCGGTGACATTGATGCCGGGGTTGCGTACGAACGTTCGCGGTTGCGGGCCGGGATTGATGTTAGGCATTTGAATCGCCGTAAAATCAAAGGCCCTGGCAAACTCTATGCTCGGTTGCGCATTGCCCACTTTGACCGGGCGCGGGCCTTCCGTCCACGAACCGGTGATGTGCTGGTTGACGTTGATGCCCTGGATGCCGTAGCCCAATTCACGCGGGGTTCCCGACATGAACTGTGTGACGCCGGTGATTTGCCATCCGTTGACCACGCCTTTGGCAAACCAATTGTTTGATTTGATTGTTGGCAGATCCCACACATAGTTGAAGTTGAGAACGTGCTGACGGTCAAAACTCAGTGTGCGGTAATCAACGCAGCGGGAGCAGACGATGTTGATGAATTCGCCTTCGACCGCCGAAGCCGTGCCCAGCGCTTTCGACCATGTGTAAGCCGTGCCGAACGTCACGCCGCGTCGGAAGCGACGTTGCATCGTGGCTTGCAGCGAATGGTAGTTCGACGAACCGCCAAAGGTCTTCATCTGCACCGTGCCGTAGCCTGGGAAGTTGCGGAGGAAATCCGGCTGGAATGCGAAACGTCCGGTGAATTTCAAGCCTGCATCGCGGTAAGCCTGCGGCAGGTTGGGTTCTTCATCCGGCACCACACTGCCAGCGTAAAACGACGGGTCTTGCGCGGCTTTGGTAAACAGCGCGCCATACGGAATGGCGTTGATGTTGATGTCTTCAGGCAGGTGACGCGAAAGCGTGCCCACGTATCCAACGCTGACGACAGTTGAAAAACCGACGTCTTGTTGCAATTGGAAGCTGAAGCTCTGCACGTTCGGGATGTAACCTTCACGATCTGCGCCACGAACGTTGACCGTTCCGAGCGCGATCTGGCCGGTGTTCTGTCCGACAGTCGCCAGATTGCCGAAGTTGAACGTCGGATTGACGAAGGTCGGCGGTTGTTCGACCGACGGGAAGATCACGTTATTGCCGGAAACGCGGTCGTAACCGATGCGGTATCCGCCGCGGATGACGCTCTTCTGGTTGCCGAATACGTCAAAGGCAAAGCCCAGCGCCGGCCCCCATTGAATGCCGCGGTTTTTGAAGCCGCCGCGTTCGATGCCGTTGTCGGGCCGGATCATTCCGTTGAAGTTGTCGCCGGAACCCGGAACGACACGGTTGATCAGGAACGACGGCAACAGGGCTGTCGGGTTGGCCGGGTCAATGGCATTGGCGCCGTTGTTGGCGCGACGATACAGCCGGACGGCCTTGCTGCGGTCATAGCGCGAAGGATCGAAGAACGCGCCCTGCAACCGTTGGTCGAATTGCGGCTGAATCCAGTTCATGCGCAGACCGTAATCCAGAGTCAACCGGCGATTCACTTTCCAGTTGTCCTGCACATACCATTCGACGTTGGTCGAACGATATTGGCCTTGATAGATGCCGACTGTCGGCTGGTTCAACGTGTTGAACGCGCCGAGCAAGGCGTCTGCATAAGCGTGGCCTGTGTTGGCCGTGTTGGCCAGGTTGGCCGTGCCGCCGGGGTTGTTGAGCGGGTTGAAAACGATGCTCATCGAATTGCCTGCCGCCTGATCTTTGCGGCTGCGCTGGATGTAAATGCCCGCTTTCATCGTATGCGCGCCCCAGACTTTGCTGACGTTGTCGTAAAAGTCGAAGGTCGTGTTCGAATTCTTGTACGGGAACTGAGAATAACCGTTCGATCCCGCCCATGTGTGCCCGGCAATATAACCATTGCCGAAGTTGATGTTGATAAATTGCGAGGCCGGATACGGGAAAGGCGTCGCCCAGTTGAAGCCGAATCCACTGTACGTGGCCGCGTTCGGATTGGTCGGGTCCAGCGTCAGATTGTTCTGGCTGGCGCCGAACACGAATTCATTCGTCAGCGTGGGCGACAGCGTCGTGGTCAGGTTGTAAGTTCCATTCCACGCTGGCGCTTGTTTGAAATCCAGCACGTCGAGCGGAATCTGGTTGTTTCCGCCAGTCCAGCCCAAACCATAAGGCAGGAACTGTTGATCGGCGTCACGGGTGTATCGAACAAATGTGCGCGTGTTTTCCGTGATGTTGGCATCAACGCGTATGCTGTATTCGCGTCGCGGATACCCGGCGCTGGCTTGCGATTGATGATTGAACCCCCAGTTGGCAGGCGTGTTGAAATTCGTCACGCCTCCGGCAAAGCTGCCGAACTTGCGCAGGATTGCCTGTCCATTCGGGTTGATTCGATTCGCCGGAATGATGTTGTTGGGGAACGGTTGGCCAGTCGTCGGATCATACAAGGTGATGGCGGAGCCATTGCCGCTGCGCGTTTGGCTGAAATCGCCTGCAATTTCTGCAGCCGTTGGGACGCGCGATTGGCGAGCAGCGCCGGGCAACAACTGTTCCTGCCATTCGCGCGAAACGAACCAGAACACTTTTTCGCGCAGTTTTTCGTTGCCTAGTGGCCCGAAAACTTTCTTCGGCAGCCAGACCGGACCGCTCAGGTTGAAGCCCTGATAATTGTAACGATAAAGATTGCGCTGACGGCCTTGCGCGTTGTTGAAAAAGCTGTTGGCGTTGAATTGTTCGTGGCGGTGGTAGTAATAGCCTGTGCCATGAAAATCCCTGCCGCCGCCTTTGGTGATGACCTTGATGTCACCGCCCGCCGAACGTCCATATTCAGCCTGATAATTTGAAGTCAGAATTTTGAACTCGGCAATGTTGTCCAACACCAGCGCGATATGCTGGGTTCCGTTCGAACCGGTGTCCACGTTGGTGGTTCCGTCAATCGTCAAGTTGTGTTGGTTGGCGCGAGTGCCGTTGATGTTGAAGGCGCTCAACCCGCCAGGGCCTGCGGTTTGCGCGTTGACGAAACTGACCACGCCCGGCGTCAATTTGACCAGGTCGAGGTAATTGCGTCCGTTCAACGCCAGATTCGCCACCTGCTCGCCGCTGATGACCTGGCTTTGTTCGCCGCTCTCGGTTTTGATGAGCTGTTGCGCAGCGTCGGCGGTGATTTCCACCGTGTTGGCCAGATCGCCGACTTCCAGAGTGATGACGCCAGTGGATTGGCGGTCGGCTACTGCCAGCACCAAACCGGTTTTGATGGCCTTCTTAAATCCCTGCGCTTCGACCGACACGTTGTACGTTCCGGCTTGCAGCGTTGGGAAAGAAAAATTTCCGTCCGAACTGGTTTTGGTCTCGATCTGTAAGTTCTTGCTGGGATCATTGACCGTGACTTTCGCGCCGGCGATGGCGCTTCCGTTGGAGTCTTGCACGATTCCGCTCAAGCTGGAACTGGTTTGGCCGAAGGCAACAACGGCCAGCGCCAGCGTCAGCAAGACAGCCGGAAAAGCGCGCTTGACGAAAAGCTCAAAACGCATGGTTTCCTCCGCAGAGATAGACGGGCGACCAGACGGACGCCGTTCGATGGGTGGTTAGGCAAAAGACTTTCGATAGTCTCTTGTCTGCTTTATTCAAAAATGGATTCGAGCGTTGTATGAAACCGGAGACGGTTTAGAAAAGAATCTTAGTACCAGCAAGATACTGCTTTACGCTGATGCATTTTGTGAGTAACCAGCAAAGCTATTTGATTTGATTTTTTGTGCCTCATCGAAACAGTGGAAGCTACATCAGCGGCGCGGATTATCTGCCTCACCATAAGAACCTGTCAAGGAAGGTAAGACCAAATAATTTTTATTGTTCGTGCGCAAACGCCGCTTTCAGCAAAGGGGCTTCGTCAAAGTGATTGCCGATCAACTGCAACCCGATGGGCAAACCTTCTGCTGATGTGCCGCAGGGAATGCTGATCGCGGGAACACCGGCCAGATTGATGGTCACCGTGTAAATGTCGCCCAGATACATCGCCAAGGGGTCGTCAGATTTTTCGCCGACTTTGAACGCAGGCGTCGGGGCGGTCGGCGTGGCGATCACATCGCACTTTTTGAAGGCTTCGGCAAAATCATTGGCCAGCATGGCGCGCACTCGCTGAGCTTTTTCGTAGTAGGCGTCGTAATAACCCGACGACAAGGCGAACGTGCCGAGCATGATGCGGCGTTTGACTTCCGCGCCGAAACCTTCGTCGCGCGTGCGGCGATACAGCTCAGACAACGACCGAGCCTCTTCGGTTCGATACCCGTATCGAACGCCGTCAAAGCGCGCCAGATTGGATGAAGCTTCAGCGGTGGCAATCAGGTAATACACGGCGACTACATATTTTGTGTGCGGCAAATGAACTTCGACAATTTCCGCGCCGTGATCTTTAAGTTTGGCGATGGCGGCTTCGACACTCGCTTTGACTTCACCATCCAGACCTTCGCCGAAACATTCAGGCGGCACACCTACGCGCAAACCTTTGATGTCGCCGGTCAGCGCCGATAAATAATCAGGCACGGGTTCATTGGCCGAAGTCGAATCGTGGCGGTCGTGACCTGAAATTACTTGCAACATTCGCGCGACGCCTTTGACAGAATTCGCAAACGGCCCGATCTGATCCAGCGACGAGGCATAAGCCACCAGGCCGAAGCGCGAAACCCGGCCATAAGTCGGTTTCAAACCGACGATGCCGCAAAACGAAGCCGGTTGCCGAATCGAACCTCCGGTATCGGAACCAAGCGAAACCGGCACGTGACCGGCTGCGACTGCGACTGCCGAACCACCCGAACTGCCACCGGGAACGTAATCGGTGTTGATCGGATTTCGCGCCGCGCCAAAGGCGGAATTTTCCGTCGAACTGCCCATCGCAAATTCATCCATGTTGGCTTTGGCGATCAAAATGGCTCCGGCCTCTTCCAGCTTTTTGACGGCGGTTGCGGTATACGGCGGCAGGTAATTGCCCAGAATGCGCGATCCGCAGGTGGTGCGAATGCCCGCTGTAATCATGTTGTCTTTGACGACGACGGGAATTCCGGCCAGCGGTTTTTCCTGAATGGCTGATTGAATGTCTGCATCCATCGCCGCTGCGGCGATGGATGCTTTTTCGCGGTTGATGGTCAGGTATGCATTCAGCCGTTCATTGTCGGCTTCGATCTTGTCGAGCGCGGTTCGGACAATTTCGCTCGGCGTGGTTTCGCCGGATTCGTAAAGTTTGTGGATTTCTTCGACAGTCAGTTTGTTGCTCAAAACAGTAGCTCCATTTATCTCTCAATCAAATTCGCCAGGCGAAACCATTTGAAACAGAATTGACGCGATTTTCCCGGCGATTAACAGGATGGTTTCAATCCTGTTAATCCTGAAAAAGAATCCTTTTCATCCTGTTTTCAGTTTTTGGTTTTTAGATGACTCGCGGAACGGTGAAATGGCCTTCGTCCGGTTCTGGCGCCTGGGCGAGCGCCGTTTCCTGGCCCAGACTCGGTTCAACCACGTCATCGCGCGAAGCGTGCGAGGTTGCGGCATTGCCTACGCTGCGCGGTTGCCACGGAGCGACGTCGGCTGTGTCCAGTTCATTGAGTTGGTCAATATATTCGACGATGGCGGCCAGTTGACCGGAAAAGGAGTCTTTCTCGGCGTCGGTCAATTCCAGATTGGCCAGCTTGGCGATCTTTTCAACTTCGGTTCGTGTAATAGGCATATCTTCTGTGAAGGGGTGACGGGGTGAAAGAGTGAGTGGGTGACAGGGTGAAAGGGTGAGTGGGTGACGGGGTGAAAGGGTGAGTGGGTGACGGGATAAATTTCCCCTTCACCCCTTTCACCCTTTCTCCCCCTTCACCCTTTCTCCCTCTTTACCCTTTCTCCCCCTTTACCCTTTCTCCCCCTTCACCCTTTCTCTCTAAGCTCCTGGCCGCTGCGCGCAAAAACTGTTCGCGCAAATCGGCGTCTTTGATTTCTTCGGCGGAATCTTTCAACTCATCAACAAGCTCTTCGGTGTGTTGAAATTCGTAAGCGCGCGCCTGATGCCCTTGAGTCTTCAAGACAAAGTTTCGATCCAATCGAAATTCTATGAACGTGACCATCGGCGCGCCGAGCAGGGAATTGATGCGAAACAGGTAATGCGAGGCCAACGATTCCAACTGTTTTTTCCAAAATTGGTCGAGCACGGCGACGACCAATTGTTTTTCGTTCAACCGAAACGGAGCGCAACCGCCCGCCACGCCTTTGCCTGCGGCGGTTCGCCACGCGGCAAAGACTGCCTGCTCCCGAACCTCTTCGTTGTCGCCCGACAGGCGAATCATCGTCGGCAGCAATTTGAGCAGACTTTCCATGGCTTACTTTTTCCTGCGAACAGGTCTTTTCGGTTTTACGGCATCAGCCGATGGTTGTTTCAAGCTATTCGTATGCGCGATGACCGGCCAGTATTTCGCAAAATCGAAATCGGGACTGTTTTCGCGGTCGTGGCAGATCAGACAACTTTCGTTTTTCGGCGGAGTTTTGTAACTGCCGACCGTAGGTTTGGCGACGTGTTCGGCTCCGGGACCGTGGCAGGATTCGCAATGCACGTTGGCCAGTTGCGGAGTCGCTTTGATGTTCACGAAACCGCCCGGCTTTTGGAATCCCAGCGAATGGCAACCGATGCAGGCTGCGTCATACAGCCGCTGTTTGGTTTCCAGCGCCGCGAACGCATGCGAATGCAATGATTTTTGCCAGATGTCGAATTCTGTTTTGTGGCATTGAGCGCAGGCCGCCGAAGTCGCGTAAGGCGAAGGTTGTCCGGCGTTGGCCGCCGCAAAAGATTTGGCTTCTTCTTCGGCCAGTCGGTTTTGCAGCACATCAATTTCCCTGCGTGCCTGCTGTGTGATGGACAGCAACTGCGGATCGTCCGGTATGACTTCGTCGAGTTCGACGTAACGCGCAGTGAAACGATCCACGATGCCTTCGCTGTCCACGTAGAATCGCAATTCGCCGAGATGTTTGGTTTCTTTCGCCGCGTAAACGACCAGAGCGTTGTTGATCTGGCGCGGGTCAGGAACCAGACCGCGTTCGTCTGTGTTGATGATGACATCAAGGTCGTCGTTTTGCCGCGCCAGTCGGTTGACGGTCGGCAAGGACAAGAAGCCTACGACAACGGTCACATCCGCTTTATCGTGAACTTCGGCCAGCGCCGCTTTGACCGCAGGAAGAGGATCGCTGATCGTCAAGCCGGAAGCTTTGACAGCGGCGGCTTGTTCTTCGGGCGCGGTGTCGCTGACGCCGATGAACGCGATGCGAACCGGTTGCGGCAATCGTTTGCTGGTGACGGTTTTGATGACGTAAGGCGCAGGAGTGACGCGCGAATCGTCAGCAGGTTTGATGTTTGAAGAAATCAGCGCGGATTTTTCAGTCTTTGGTTTTCCAGCCCAGCTTGCCGCCGGATTCAGCAACATTCCGGCATAACGCAAATCGCGAAAGCCCAGATTGACGACATCAAGTCCCAGAACTTCATTGGCGCGCACGATCCAGTCGTTCATCAATCGAATGTCTTCGCGCAATTCGCCCGCTGCGCTGGTTTCGTCGCCGAAGATGAATCCGGCGTCCACCTGCAAAGTCGCCGCGTCCGGGCTGCGCTGTTTGAAGGCGTTGATGTAACCGGCTCGTCGAGCCACTCCGCCCAGCGGATGAATCGGGCAGCCGCAAACTTCCAGATTGCCGTGAACTGTCGAAGAGTAAAACACGACCAGCCCGTAACCATCGTCGTCGCCCAGTCGGTCTTTGACTGAACCGCTTGGCGCAGGTTTTTTGGCCAGAGCTTCACGGTTGGTTTTTTGCGGAGCGGCTTTCTTTTGCTGAAAGACGCTGGCAAAACTTGCAGGCAGGTTGACGGCAACAACGGCCAGCGCAAACGCGCAGATGACGGCGATGGAAACGATTCGTTTTCGGTGTGACATAACTTCTGTTGGTTCCGAAGCTTGATTGCAGGCCTGAATCGGCCAGAGCCGACAGTGTAGACAAAAAGCCAAAGTGCGACAAGACAAGCAAGAAAACCGGCTTTGCGCTTCGGCGAAACCGTCTGCTAATATCCGCGCCTCGTTTTTGTGCCTCCACGTTGACCCCGCACAAAACCCATCAAAGTTCATCGAAAGGTTTTCTCAACAATGGCTGCTCCAAGCATGGAAAAGATCGTCAGCCTGTGCAAAAGGCGCGGGTTCATCTTTGCGAATTCGGAAATTTACGGCGGAATCGGTTCGACCTGGGATTACGGGCCGCTCGGCGTGGAGTTGAAAAACAATGTCATGCGCGCCTGGTGGCGTTCGGTGGTGTACGACCGCGACGACATGGAAGGTTTGGACGCCGCCATTTTGATGAACCGGCTGGTCTGGCGTTATTCCGGCCACGAAGCCACGTTCAGCGATCCGCTGGTGGATTGCCGCGAATGCGGCAAACGCAGCCGCGCCGATCATTTGCAAGACGGCAAATGCGCGGCTTGCGGTTCGACCAATCTGACCGAACCGCGCAACTTCAATCTGATGTTCAAAACGACGGTTGGCCCGGTCGAAAGCGATGAAAACCTGGCCTACCTGCGCCCGGAAACCGCGCAAGGAATTTTCGTCAACTTCAACAACGTGCAACAAGCCATGCGCCGCAAGTTGCCGTTCGGCATCGCGCAAATCGGCAAGGCGTTCCGCAACGAAATCACTCCGGGCAATTTTACCTTCCGCACGCGCGAATTCGAGCAGATGGAAATCGAATTCTTCTGCAAGCCGCCGCAGTTTTTGCAGCCCGGCGAAAAGAACGATCTGGAGCTTCATGCCGAATGGGTCGAACAGCGATTCAACTGGTACATCAAACTCGGACTTGATCCGGCCAAGCTGATCAAGCGCGAACAAAGCAAAGAAGAATTGGCGCATTACGCCAAAGCGACCGTTGACATCGAATACAAATTCCCTGGCTCGCTGGGTTACAGCGAACTCGAAGGCGTCGCCAACCGCCAGGATTACGATCTGTCCGCCCACAGCCGCGACATTCCCGAAGAGGATTTGCAGCGGTTGAAGCTGACGGCCAACGCCGACAGCACCGGCAAGCTGGATTATTTTGACGATCAATACACTGACCCGGCGACCGGTAAAAAAGGCGCTCGGTACATTCCTTACGTCATCGAACCTTCGGCAGGAGCCACGCGCGCGACGCTGGCGTTTCTGTGCGAAGCGTACAACGAAGAACTGGTCAGCGAACCGAAAGCGGAAGAATTGACTCCGCTGAAAGACGCCAATGCCGCCGCGTTGAAAAGCATCGGCAAGAAAATCGCTGAAGCCGACAAAGCTGCGGCCAAAGGCGAAACGACTGTTCCAACCGCCGAACAGTTGAAAGCGATTCAAGCGGCTCTGGAAGCCGCCGATGCCGGATTGCCAAAGACTTTGCTGGATGTGGAAGACGCCTGCAATCTGCCCGGCGCAGACAAAATCGAATTGCTGAAAAAAGTCCGCCAGGTTGCCAGCAAACTTTGCGATGAATACACCCGCGTAGTGCTGAAGCTGCATCCGCAACTGGCTCCGATCAAAGTGGCCGTGTTTCCGCTCAAGAAAAACGAACCGCGCATTGTCGAAGTCGCCAAACAGATCAAACGCGATCTGCAACCGGTGCTGCGCGCGGTTTATGACGACACGGCGGCCATCGGCAAGCTCTACCGCCGTCAGGATGAAATCGGCACGCCGTTTTGCATCACGGTGGATTACGACACCTTGGGCGAAGGCAAAGACCCGGCGGCGGCTTCTCTGAGTGGTACCGTCACCGTCCGCGACCGCGATTCGATGCAGCAAGTGCGCGTCGCCATCAACGAACTCGAAACTTATTTGCTGAGCAAACTGAAATAGAAATGTGGATTGCGGGCGGCGTTAATCCGCAATCCGCAATCCGCAATCCGCAATCCGCAATCCGCAATCCGCAATACAATGAACCTCCTCCAGGCAATCATCCTAGGCATCATTCAAGGGCTGACCGAATTCATTCCCATCAGCAGCAGCGGGCATTTGATCCTCGCTCAAAAATTGATGGGATTGGACAAACCCGGCGGCATGACTCCCGAACAGATCACGGCGTTCATCGCTGTGATTCAGTTGGGAACGCTGGCTGCCGTCATTATTTATTTCCTGAACGACATTCTGACCATCACGCTGGGCTGGATTCAGGGAAATCTGTTGTGGTTGCAGGGACAACGCGGCAATCGCGGCTACACCGCGCGCAAAGCCGCGCGGTTGGGCTGGTTGATTATCATTGGCTCCATACCGGCTGGAGTGGCGGGGTTGCTGGCAAAAAAGGTCATCGAAGGCAGTTTGACCAAAAGTTTGTGGGTGATTGGAACCAGCATGGTCGTCTGGGCCGTGATTTTGTGGTTGGCCGAACAGGTAGGCAACAAGCGCCGCGAAATGGAACACGCCGGATTGCGCGAAGCTCTGGTTGTTGGTTTCTTTCAAGTCTTTTCCCTGATTCCCGGTTCGTCGCGTTCGGGCACGACCATCGCCGGAGCTTTGTTTGCCGGCATGAGCCGCGAAGCCGCCGCTCGATTTTCCTTCCTGCTTTCGATTCCGATCATCGCCGCCAGCGGTTTGCTGGAATTGCGCGAGGCGTTTCACATTCTGGGTGACGGCACCAGCATGGTGAATCTTGCTGTTTCCACTTTGGTTTCGGCAATTGTCGGATACGCCAGCATCGCATTTTTGATCAGCTACCTGCGGCGCAATTCGACCTTGCTGTTCATCGTCTACCGTTTGATTGTCGGACTAGGGTTGTTGGGATTGGCTTACAAAGGCTGGTGACAGTCAAAACATTTTCTATCCACAAAGGAACACGAAGAAAGCGCGAAGGGAAGTCACTATGACTTTATTTTCTTCGTGATTCTTCGTGTGCTTCGTGGATAAAAGCTTTCACTTTTCTCGGAAAGAATACAGCTTCGCAGGACGATGTGCGCCGTCGCTGCGTGTTTCGTTCAATTCACGAATCTGGCCTTGCGCCAGAATTTTTTTGCGGAAATTCCGCTTGTCCACCGGACGCTGCAAGATGATTTCGTAGACGCGCTGCAATTCCGACAGCGTGAATTTTTTCGGCAGCAGTTCATACCCAACGGTCGTCCATTCGATCTTGTTCCTAAGCCTCCACACCGCGTAATCCAGAATCTTTTTGTGATCGAAAGCCAGTTTTGGCGGTGCAAAAACCGAATGCCATTCGGCTTCAGTGGCGTCGGAAGCCGCGCGGATTCGCTGCTGTTCGGCGTCCACCAGTGCGAAATACGACACGCTGATGACACGGCCACGCGGATCACGTTTAGGTTCACCGAAAGTGTAAAGCTGTTCCAGGTAAACGTTCGTCACTCCGGCTTCTTCTTTCAGTTCGCGCGCGGCGGCTTTTTCCAGCGATTCGTCAATTTCGACAAAACCACCCGGCAAAGCCCAGCGATTTTTGAACGGTTCTCCGCCGCGCCGAATCAGCAAGACTTTCAGGTCGTTGTCGGCGATGGTGAAAATCACCAGATCAACCGTGACGGCGGGGCGAGGATAATCGTAGGTGTAAGTCATTCTTGGGATGAGTGTCTCCTGTGAAAACTGGGTGCGCCTGCGCCCCCGCAGGCTGTTTGCGCCAGCGAGCCGCACGCGAGGGCGCGTGCGTTCCCAACCAGATCGCAAGCTTAATTACTGGCTTCGCGTTTCGGAAACCACGGCAAAAAGGTGTTGGTTCGGCGCGCGTAAGCTTCGTATTCGGGTTTGGTTTTAGTCAGGCTGCGTTCCAGCATTGCCACGCCTGAAACTTTCAGCAGCAAAAAGGTCATCAACACAGGGCTGAACACAGTCCACCAGGCCCCGGCAGCACAGGCCACAAAATAAAATCCCCACCACAACAACGCATCGCCGAAATAATTGGGATGGCGCGTCAGCGACCACAATCCGCGATCCATCAATTTGCCTTTGTTGGCTGGATCGGATTTGAAACGGCGCAATTGCCAATCGCCTACGGCCTCGAAATAAAAGCCGATCAGAAACACCGCCGCTCCGAGCAAATCCAACGCCGTCAACTGAGCAGGTTCAGCCGGGACTTGAGCGGCTTGCAGCGGCAGCGAAATGATCCACATCAACACGCCTTGCAGCAAAAAGACCGTGACCAGACTGACCAGCGGGAATTTGTCGCCGTGTCGTTTTCGCATGGCCTGATAGCGAAAATCTTCGCCTTTGCCGATATTGCGGCTGCCGATGTGCCAGGCCAGCCGAACTCCCCAAATGACGACCAACGTCGTAATCAATTGTTTGCGAACGTTGTAACCACCAGCCGTCAAATAGCTGGCGACGGCTATGATCGCAAAGCCGAGTCCCCAGAAAATGTCCACGATGCTGGCATCTTTCAGTTTCAGGCTCAGCAACCACAGCAGGAAAACTGCGACGGCGACAACTATCGGAGTGATGGCGTAAACGGTCATAAGTTTTGTCTCCCAACCCATTCGTCAACTTGCGCCCAGCGTTCGTACAGCCAATCGGTTTGCGCTTCGCGGTCGCGCGGGATGTCGGCGAAAGGAACTCGCCAGCAATGGGCGCGAATCGTTTGGCCGACCAGTTTGCCGCTCAGCAAATCGCTGGCTGTTACCGCCGATTCCAACCCCACGTGAGCGCAAAACACAGCGTCGGCATTTTCGTTGAGTTCCAGAATTGCCAGTGGCCCGCCCAACCGTGGAGGCAGCACGTTCTGTAACTTGCTGGCTTTTGCATACAGCCGGGCGCCGCTGCCTTGCCGCAATCGCGCCAGCGCTTTTTGCAATTTTTCCGGCGTGAAGCGAGTGCCTTCCGGGTAAATCAAAATGCCGTCGCGTTCGGTCAGCCCAGTCATCAATCGTTGCACGACCGCCACGCCGCCAGCGATGTTTCCGGTTCCGCGTTCGACAAAAGCATTCGGAATTCGATTGCCAACAATGTCTATGCAGGGATCCCAGAGCAGTTCGCGTTTCAGCACGTATCGCAACATCAAGCCTTGTCGCCGGGAAAATATCGCCGCAGGCAACATAGTGTCGGCCAGACTGGTGTGGCGCATGAAAACAATAATCGGGCCGCGTTCAACGCGGTCGCCGGTGACTTCCAGCGTCAACTGATAAATCCGCTGCGCCGAAGCGAACAGTGTTCCAGTCCACCATTGTTGCAAGTTGAAGTTCCAGCGAATGAACCGCTCTTGGTCGCCGCCCGCCCAGACGAAACTGAACATCCAGATCAGCAAACTCATCATGATGCCGACCATTGCGCAGGTCAGAAACACCGCTGCCATCAATACGGCACGGACGGTCGCAAACCGATTGCGACGAATCAGGTCAATCACGAACGCCATCGCCAGCGTCAACGGCAGAGTCAGCAGAACAACTGCCCACGCCAGTTTGTAGCCGACAATGGTAACGGCGCGGCGTCCCCAGGTTTTCAGCCAGTCATTCAAACGTTGGTCATCCTTGTTCGCGGCGTTCCAGCCCGCGTTTGAATCGTTCCAGATCGAGTCCCGCGCGCGTGTGAGTGCCGGAACCAATCAACTGGCGGCTGTCGTGCGCTTCGACTTCAAATTTGACCAGGTTTTTCGCCAGTTCGATGACGGTGGCTCGGGCGGTGACACGCTCGCCTTTGAGCGTCGCAGCCAAATGGCGAACATTGACTTCGACGCCGACCGAAATCCATCCGTCGGGCAAAAACGGCTGCATGACTTCCGCCGCCGCCACTTCCATCAAATAAATCATCATCGGCGTGCCGTACACTTCCGGCAACGACGGATCGTGCATGGCGATGGTCAATTCGCGCGTGATTTCCACGCTCTTTTCACCACTGTCGCCGACTCGCAAACCTTCCAACATAAATTCTCCTCGTTGAATTAAGCTTCGTTTGATGACTGCGTGCTGAAATTCGGATAAAGTGCGCCACAGTCTCGGCAAATCATCAACATCGGTCAAGGAGCGAATCGAGTGCCAACATCAATTTTTCTGATCAACAGCGATACCTTCAAAAAATCATTCCTGAGCGGCGACGGCCAGTTTGAATTGCAGAGCGACCAAAACATCTGGGCGACACTGTTGGCCAACGAAGGCAAATTTCTGCCGACGATTGATCGCATCGCGGACGTCAGCTTCAGTTTTGCCAACAACCAAAAATTCAAATTCGGCAGAAAAGCCGGAATGCAACTCGGCATCAGCGCCAACGCAGTCAACCAGATTCATTTGCTCTGGCCCAGGCAAAGCGACGAAGACGACGACGAAAAAGTCATCAAGTCGTATGGCCTGCAGGAGTTTTTGACCGACGACAAACTTTACGTCCGGCTGCTGTTCAGCGCGCAGGGCGATGTCAAAGTCAGCGGCAGCGCGCCTGTGCCGTTTCCCGTTGGGCCGTTGTCGGCGAACTTTGGTATTGGCGCTGGTGGCAACGTGGTCTTTGAGCAGTTGAAACTTTACGACGCTGAACAAACTGCGGATGAAATTCTGGGCGACCTGTTTGCCAGCGTGCGATTGCCGCAACAGATTGATTCGGTCGCCGAATTGCCAGCGCCCGGCGAAGTCATTGCCACGCGCTTCGGCGGGTATCTGAAGCTGAATGCCGGTTTGAACTGGGGCTTCAAGATGGCCGGGTCGCAGTCGTTCGATTTCAACGAACTGCATCTGGATTTGAATTACGCCATGCGGACGATGGCGGCGGTTTCGCTGGGGTATCAACTGGCGGGCGATTTCAGCATCGAAGCTCGACGCGGCGAAAAAGACGGCTGGGTGCGATTCGTCGTTCGCAAAAACCGGGATTCGCTTTTCAACTTCACGGCTGATTTCAGCCTGGACGCCAAAGCGCAGTTGAAAGGCCTCCCGGCGAGCGCCGACGAATTCCTGATCCGTTTGATCGGAGCCGACGCCGAAACCGTGCTCGGTTATTTCAAAAAAGCGCAGCAGTTCGATTCGCTCGACAAACTGGAAGCCGCGTTGACGCCGATGGCCAAAAACTTCCTGCACAAATGGTCGCAGGATTTGATCGGCAAAGCGCTCGACACCACCAATTTCAAAGAGTTTTTCGCCGCCGCCAAAAAAGTCGCCGACACTTACACGAACCTGGACCAGCGATTGGTTGATCTTTACCAGACCTACCTGAACAAGATTCCGCAACTGCAAAAAGCTCTGACCTTGTTGGCCGGCGTGTCCAATCCGGCGGCATTGGCTGGGCTGATTAACTCCGACGACGACAGCGACAGCGATTCAATCAGCACGCTTGAACTGGTGCAGATCATCTGGGGCACGAACGTCTTTCCGCTGCTGTTGCAGAACGCGGACTTTTTCGAGTTTTCCCAGCGCGCCAAAAAAGCGCACGATTTCATCACCGACGACGCAACCAAACCTGTACGCGATTTTATCGCCAAACTGAAAGCCGAATTGCCGCTCGATGATTTGTTCGGGCAACTGGAAAAGTTGAACAGCCCGGACGACCTGAAAAATCTGGCCGACACACGGTTGCAGGATTTGGCGGGGCGAGTGATTGGCCAGGCTTTCGACAAATTGAAACAGTCCGAGGTGAACAAGGCGTTTCAAACCTTGCAGACCAATCTTCAGCGCATCGAAACCTTCAAAAACAATTGGTACGCCAAGTTGACGGATGCCGTGAACCAGAAATTCACCTTCGATCTGCATTACGCCTACACGCGAGCGACGCGCAACGCTTCGTTGCTGGATGTCGAATTCGATCTGAACACCGCCGAAGGCCAGCAATTGGCGCGCGCCGCCGCCGGAGGCGATTTCGCCGAAGCGCTGCAAAAGTTTTCGGCCAAATATGTCCGGGTCAATCAAGGCGTCTTTTCGCATTCGTTCACGCGCAGCGCGCAACTCAGCATCAACGTGCTGGGCTGGGGCTACGACAGTTTGAGCCAGTTGGCCGTCAGCGCCGAGCACACCATCGAACAAACCGCCGGAGGTTTGCTGCACGTGTTCGCTGCGGAAGCTTCGATCACCGAGCGCAGGAAAAAAGGCGGCAAGTTCAAAGAAACCGTCGAAAGCAATTTTCTGCTGCGCGCGCTGGGCGAATCGTTCCAGGCCGAAGGTTCCAGCGCAGCGACCGATCCGCAAACGCGCGACTTTTTGATTCAGACCTTGCGCAACGTGACTGTGCAATACGATCTGCTGGAAGCCGACGATCAAACCACGCCGGACGAATTGACGCGCTATCTGGATATGGCGGAGTTTCTGGGTTTGCTGACCAAAACCAGCCGCGCGACGTTCGTCGCCGATCTGACCAGACAATTTCCAGGCGGTTTGGGCAAAGTCGTTGTGCGGTATTTCGTGAAATACGATGAAGAACAGTTGAAGCTGGCGTTCAAATCAATTTCGCCGGACGATCTGAGCGAACTGGCCAAACAGACCATGCGGCAAGTCATCGCGTCGAAATACACAGGGATGAAACAAACCAACTGGCTGGCGCGAGTGGGTTTCGCGTATCTGTCGCCGACGCTGCATGAGATTTTCGACAAAGAGGGATTCACGGCAGTGCAGCAATTGAAATCCGTCACCTTGCCCGGCTGGTTTACCAAAGGCGCTCCGATGCAGGCGAGCCTGTCTTCATCGGATACGCAGTTTCTGGTCACGCTGTGTTTTCTGGAACGGAAGTACGCCGACCGGCTGGTCAAGCTCAACAAGACGCTGGGCAAAAAACCGGTTTCGCAAAAAGACCTGGCTGACGCGGCGAAGAAGTTTGTGGATATGTCAGACGATTTGAACGAATGGCGCGAAAACGCCTTTTTCGCCATTTTCGACAGGCTGGTTCAGGAAGCTCTGCGAGAAGCGAACGACAGCCGACAATTCCGCCAATCGTCCATGATTATTGAAGTGACTCCGCCGGGCGCGAAGAAAGAGGTCAAAAAGATTTTGCTGTCGCCGCGATAAAGTCGAAACGTGTTTTAACGACTTCGTCCAATCAATCGGCTCTGTGGACGAAACATCGTGTCGCTTTCGTTGCGAAGCGCCAGCGGAACCGGGCCGCCGCATTCGTTCATCAATCGTTTCAACAGATCATCCTGCACGCGGCGCAGATGCTGCACGCGACGACCTTCGGCCATGTTGTAGACCGCAAACAGCAGCGCGCCACATTGTCGTGTATTCATCACCCCTGCCAGCGCCGCCACGCCGTCGTCCGTGTCGTGGAGCGTTCCGGTTTTGGCCAGCACGCTGCCGGTGAATTCGGTTTCGGCAAATCGTCCGGCCAGGGTGCCCGAATCCATTCCGGCAATCGGCAAAACCTGTTCCGGTCGCAAATGATGACTTTGCAAACGATCCACCAGCGCGCGCAACAGTTTCACCGTGTCGTGCGGAGTCAGCCGATTCACGTCCAGGCCGGAACCATGCGAAATGTAGATCGCTTCGTACGGAAGGCCGAGTTTCACCACCAGAAAGCTGCGAACCCCGGTCGGGCCGCCAACGTGTTGCGCCAACATATCCGCCATTGCATTGCTGCTGTGCGCGTTCAGATAGCGTGCAATGTTCAACAGCGAATCGGATTCGACCGTCAGCAGCAACGGCATTTGCTGAAGTTGCGAGGCCGCCGGCATAAATTGGGTTGAGCCGTGAAATGCGATTTTTGATTGGCGGCGAAAGACTCCGGCGGAAACATCCGTCCGCGAATTTTCATTGCAGACGAAATTGCCGACGACGACCAGATTGCCTGTGACTTTGCGAATGCCCAGTGCTCGCAACGCGTCGCCAGCGGCTTGGGCATCTCGAATGGAAAACGACGGATCGCGTCCGCTGACCAGAACCAGATTGCCTGTCAATTCGCCGGTTTGCTGATTGATGTGGCCTGTGGTGCGAAATTCGGTGCGAAACCTATGCTGTGGCCCCAGCCGATCCAGCGCGGCCAGTGTCGTCGCCAGTTTGATGACCGATGCCGGATTGAACACCGCTTTTTCGTTCAATTGCGCGACGGCCTGTCCGGTGTCCCAACGTTCGACGTACACGCCATGCAATCGCAAATTGCGTCCTTCGGTTTGCAACCGATGGGCAAACTCTTCCAGCGCCGAGCCGCTGAATTTCGGCAACGGAGTAATGACGGCAGGCGCGCGATGAATCGAAGCGGTTTTGACAGATTTGTCCGTTGATTTTTTGCGGACGGAGGTTTTGTTCGCCGATGGTTTGGGAGGCGCTTTTTTGGCGGTAGAGCTTTTGACGGCGACTCTGGGCCGCCCGGGTTGTGTTGCGGGCGCAGGTTCGGCTGGCGATGCGGTGTCTGGTTTGGCGGCGAGCTTATGCTTGCCGAATTTGTCGCCAACCACCGGAGTCGCCAGAAAACACACCAACAGCAATGCAAAGAGATAGGGCAATCGTTTCATTCTCTGCTCACGATGTTTTCGGTTGTTCTGTCTGGGATGCAGATTTGTTTCTCTTGGGCGCGGTGTTAAATTACCGGCGCACTACCATTAAATCAAGCAATCGGAGTGAAAGAACCATGAGAACCCTGTCCCCCCGTCGTTTATTGACCGTTTTTTTGTCTGGCGGTTTGATCCTCGTTTTTTTGTTTGTTGCGAATCTGGCTCAATCGGGCAGAGCGGTTTCGTCGCCTGTTGCGACGATTCCCGCGCCGGAAACAGCGCTGGGATTCAAAATCGGCGAAGACCGCAAGCTGGCCAAATGGGAAACGTTCGTCGCGTATTTTCGTCGCCTGACCGAAACCAGCGACCGCATCAAACTGGATACACTGGGCAAAACTACGCTGGGCAAGCCGTTTGTCGTGGCGACCATTTCTTCGCCTGAAAACCTGAAACGGCTGGACGAGTTCAAACAGATTCAATTGCATTTATCCGATCCAAGACTGCTGACTAATTCTACGGAAGCAGGCATCACCGATTTGATTCGTGCCGGACGCACAGTGGTCGTCATCACGTGCAGCATTCACGCGACTGAGGTCGGCGGAACGTTCACGGCAACGGCGCTCGCTCATCGGCTGGCGTCGGAAAATTCGCCGGAGGTCAAACAGATTCTGGATAACGTCGTCGTTCTGCTGGTTCCTTCGCTCAACCCCGATGGCACGGACATCGTCGCCGACTGGTATCAGAAAACGTTGGGCACTCCTGCCGAAGGCACAGCGCCGCCGGAGCTTTATCACCATTACACCGGCCACGATAACAACCGCGACTGGTACGCCTTCACACAAATCGAAACGCAATTAACGGTGGATAAACTGCTCAACGTGTGGCGTCCGCAAATTCTGCACGACATTCATCAAATGGGCGGCAACGGCGCGCGGCTGTTTGTTCCGCCTTACATGGAACCCTGGGAGCCGAATGTTGACCCGGCCATCATTGCCGGAGTCAACGCGCTGGGAACTTCGATGGCATGGGAAGTGATAGCTTCAGGAAAGAGCGGCGTGGTGTTCAACACAATGTACGATGCCTGGACGCCAGCGCGCGCTTACGCCCATTACCACGCTGGGCTTCGCATCTTGTCCGAAACCGCCAGTGCGCGTCTGGCGACGCCGGTTGACGTTCCGTTTGAGCGGCTGGGCGGCGGATTCAATTACAACGCTAAAACTTCTTCGTGGAATTTCCCGAAAGTCTGGTCGGGCGGTCGCTGGACGATCCGCGACATAGTGGATTACCAGACCGCTGCGGCGTTCGCCCTGCTCAATCACGCCGGGCGCAACCGCGAAGCGCATTTGCGGAACTTTTACGAAATCAGCAAACGCGCCGTCGAAGCAAAAGATCAACCGTTCGCGTTCATACTGCCCGAACCCGATGTGCCGAAATCGCTGGCCGACGCCTTCAACCGCATGAAAGAAGGCATGAAAAACGTTCGCGGCACTGAACAGCAGCGACACGAACAAAGCGAAGCTGTCGTCGGCAAAATCACCAACGAACCCTCGACCAGCGAAGAAGTCAGCTATTACTTCAAAACCGAAGGAATGGATCGCATCTTGACCATCTTGAAGCGCGGCGGCGTTGAAGTGCATCGCGCCAGGCAAAGTTTCACAGCCGATGGCAAAAACTATCCGGCGGGAGCGCACATTGTGTTCATGCGCCAACCTTATGGCGGTTTTGCCAAAGCCTTGCTGGAAACGCAGAGCTATCCCGATTTGCGCGAATATCCCGGCGGCCCGCCGAAACGGCCTTATGACGTGACGGCGCACACGCTGTCGTTGCTGATGAACGTCAAAGCCGTCACCGTGAAAAATGAATTCAAGGTCGAAGCCGGGCCGGAACCGCCCGCGCTGGTCATTCAATCGCGCGTGCGGTCAAACGAAGGCATTCGCGTGGCGATGTACAAGAACTATCTGGCATCAATGGACGAAGGTTGGACGCGCTGGTTGCTGGATCAATACAAATTCGAGTTCAAACAATTGTTGCGTGATGAAGCGCGCACCGGGGGGCTGGCTGCGAAATACGACGCAATCATTCTTCCTGACCAAAACGTGAATCAACTGGTCAACGGTTTGCCTGGCAGTTATCCGGCGGAATTTGCCGGAGGTCTGGGCGATGCTGGCGTCAAAGCCTTGCGCGAATTTGTGGAAGCGGGCGGCACGTTGATTACATTCAACGAAGCTTCGGAATTTGCGATTGAACGGCTGGGCGTTCCGGTGCGGAACGTGCTGAAAGGCGTTTCGGCGCGAGAGTTTTATTGTCCCGGCTCGATTTTGCGAACACAACTCGATGCGTCGTCTAACCTGAGCTTTGGCCTGGAAAAAGAATCAATCGCCTGGTTTGAAGACAGCCCGGCGTTTGAAGTTACAGACCCAACTACGGTCAAAGTCGTAGCCAAATACCCTGACGATAAAAACCCTTTGCTGAGCGGTTGGATTCTGGGCGACAAACTGATTCGCGGCAAAGCGGCCATGGTCGAAGCTCGAATCGGCAAAGGCCGCGTGGTCATGTTCGGGTTCCGCCCGCAATACCGCGCACAAAGTCTGGCGACGTTGCCGCTGCTGTTCAATTCCATACTGACCAGCAAGCTGGAAAAGTAAGCCATCTCAAGAAACAGTAACACCGACCAATCTGGGCAGAGCTTTTCCGATTTCTTCATTCACCACCAGATCGGCGATGCCGTCCAGCGGAGTCGGCGTGCGGTTGATGATGACCAGAGCGGCTCCTGATTCTTTGGCCAGTTCCGGCAACGAAGCCGCCGGATAGACCACCAGCGAAGAGCCTGCGACGATGAAGACTTCGCAATCCTGGCACGCTTCGACTGCCAGCTTCATTGCCAATGCAGGCATGGACTGGCCAAAAGAAATCGTTGCCGGTTTCAGCAACCCTCCACAGATTTCGCATTCCGGAGCCAGATCGCCCGCCTTCACTCGTTCAACAGCTTCATCCATCGAAATCCGCGCGCCGCAGGTCAGGCATTCGCATTCCACCGTCGTGCCATGCAATTCGATGACGTTGGTGTTTCCGGCTCGCTGGTGCAATCCGTCAATGTTCTGAGTAATCATCGCTCGCAGCTTGCCTTGGCGTTCCAGTTCAGCAAAAGCTCTGTGCCCGGCGTTTGGTTGAGCGTCGCGCATTTCCGGCCACATGGCGACTTTCTGCCGCCAGTATTCGATGCGACCGGCCCGGCTGGAAACAAATTCGCTGTATTCGATGATGCGATTGTTCGCCCAAATTCCGTTCGGACTGCGAAAGTCTGGAATGCCGGATTCAGTGGAAATGCCCGCGCCGGTGAAACCAACGATGCGTGATGAACGAGCGACGAGTTCTGCGATTTGGTCAAAGGTCATAGCGGCGCGAAGTGTAGTCGGCGAATTTGCCGCCTTGCAACCAACGGCTGGATAAGTGTAAATCCGGGTTGAAGGATTACGACAATGACTGCCCGAAAACAAATCTTATGCCCGCTGACCACCAGCACGCGAAAGCGTCAAGCCGCGAACAAGTTGGCGGCGACGGTGAAAAACACTTTGCCGCCGGGATTGTCACAACCTGCGCTGCGAGCGTTTGCCGCCGCCGGATATTCCAGTCTGGATCAATTTACAAAGCTGACCGAAGCCGAGTTGTTGCGATTGCACGGCGTCGGGCCAAAGGCGATTCGGATTTTGCGCGCTGCGTTGGCTGAGCAGGGAGAGTCGTTGTTGTCGTGAGGTCAATCTGGATAGAGCTTACGCAAGACACAGGATCGATAGCCACAGAGGCACGGAGCCACAGAGATAGAACTTCAGCAGCAATGATTTCTTTGTTTTGCTCTGTGTTTCTGAGACTCTGTGGCAGTTTTCGCGTAATCTGATTGGAAAGGAAAATCATGAAAAAGTTGTTTGCCGTTTTTTTGATTCTGAACAGTGTGTTGGTTATGAGTTGTCAAAACAGTTCCACCGAAAAGCCGAATCCGCCAGCCGCGCAAGCCATTCAATTGGTTGAGGTGCGCGACGCGCATTCATTTGCGAATCCGGCTCAGGCGCGCGTCAAACACGTGGATTTGAATCTTGATGTGTTGTTCGACCGCAAAGTTCTGAAAGGTTCGGCGACGCTGACCATCGAACGCAAACAGGCCGATGCCGCCGAATTGAAACTGGACACGCGCGACCTGAAAATTTTCAAGGTGGAAGCGTCCAGCGACGGCGACAACTTTGCCGCGACAAAATTCGCGTTGGGACAGACGGACGAAAATCTCGGAACTCCGTTGACAGTGGAATTGCCTGCTCAGGCGACAAAGGTGCGCATCGAATACGAAACCAGCCCTGCGGCTTCGGGGGTGCAATGGCTGACGGCTGCGCAAACGGCGGGCAAACGATCGCCTTACGTTTTCACGCAATCGCAGGCGATTCACGCGCGAAGCTGGATTCCGTTGCAGGATTCGCCCGGCGTGCGCGTCACGTATTCGGCGACGATTCGAACTCCGGCGGGAATTCGCGCCGTAATGAGCGCCGAAGAACGCGACGGCGCGCCGAAACTCGGCGAATTCACGTTCAACATGCGGCAGCCTATTCCGTCTTACCTGATTGCGTTGGCGGCGGGCGACATCGCGTTCCAGACTCTGGGCAAACGCACAGGCGTATACACCGAACCGGCGATGATGGAAAAAGCCGCGAAGGAACTGGAAGACACCGAAAAAATGATCGAAGCGACGGAAAAGCTTTATGGTCCGTATCGCTGGGGACGTTACGACATTCTGGTTTTGCCGCCGAGCTTTCCTTATGGCGGAATGGAAAATCCGCGATTGACGTTTGCTACGCCGACGATTCTGGCTGGAGACAAAAGTCTGGTGTCGCTGATCGCGCACGAACTGGCGCATTCGTGGTCGGGCAATCTGGTGACGAATGCCACGTGGCGTGATTTCTGGTTGAACGAAGGTTTCACCACATATCTTGAACGCCGCATCGTCGAAGCCGTCTATGGCCGCGACACCGAAGAAATGCAGGCCGTGTTGGGACGCCGGACGCTGGAAGCGTTGTTGGCGAAATTCGATCCGCGCGATCAGGTTCTGCATGTTGATCTGGATGGCCGCGACCCGGACGAAGGTTCGACCGAAGTGCCCTATGAAAAAGGCGCGCTGCTGTTGCGTTACCTGGAAGAAACAGTTGGCCGCGACAAGTTCGATCAGTTTTTGAAAGGATATTTCGACAGCTTCGCGTTTCAGAGCATAGCCACAGCGGATTTTCGCGCGTATCTGCAAAAGAACCTGCTCGACACGAATCCGCAGTTTGCCGCCAAAATCTCTTTGGATTTGCTGGACGAGTGGATCGAAAAACCGGGCTTGCCCGCTTCCGCGCCCAAACCGCAATCGAACGCCTTTGCCAATGTCGAAGCTCAGGCCAAAGCCTGGCTGGATGGAAAACCGGCGTCCGGTTTGGAAACCAAAACCTGGACGACTCAGGAATGGCTGCATTTCTTTCAGGGACTGCCCGCCAAATTGAGCGAACCGCAGTTGAAAGACCTGGATCAGGCGTTTGGGTTGACGAACACCGGCAACGCCGAAATCGCGCACGTCTGGTTGTTGATTTCGATTCGGAACAATTACGCGACAGCCTATCTGCGATTGGAAGAGTATCTGACCACCATCGGCAGGCAAAAACTTATCAAGCCGCTGTACGAAGAACTGGTCAAAACTCCGGCAGGCAAACAACGCGCAAAAGCGATCTTCGCCAAAGCGCGCGCCGGGTATCACCCAATTGCGCAAACCAGCGTGAGCAAGATTGTGAATGGTTGAGAAATTATCGGCTGAGCAGCTTTTCCAGGTCTTCCATCAGCTCCGGCATTTCCAAAGCTTCGGCAAACTGGCTGACCCAGAATCTGATGCGTTCAAAGTCGAGGGCGGGTTCTATGTTCAGGATTGCTTCGATGTCGGCGATGTCTCTTGGGCGGTGAGCCACGGCTTTGGTGATAATCAGGTCTTCCGGAGACGCTACTTTGATTCGAACAGAACCAATCACCAGTTCTCGTGCGCGTGCAATCATTTCCTCTTCAAAGGGCAACGCCCCGCACGACAAATCAACATTAATCCCGGTTGGCTGATGTTGGAGAAGAAGCACTCGATTCCTGCGTGCAAACTCAGGCGCATCGCTGATTCTCCCCATAAACCCATGAGGCGCCCCGGACTGAACGAAAGATTCAAGTTCACCTGTATCCAGCCATAAAACTGCGTCAACATCCTGCGTCGCTCGCGCCCCGGCAATCAAAGAAACTCCCACTCCGCCTATGGTGGCGTAAGGCGTCTGGGTAATCTCCAACCAGTGCAGAAGGTCTTGCAAGGCAACTACGATCTCATCCGGAATTTCAGTCTTTTTCTTCATTGCTGCTTTTCGCGGCAAACACTTCTCGGATTCTTTGCCAGCGGGCGCGAACGACTTCTTGATCATTCGCCGGACGCTGATGCCAACCGAGCAGTTGGCCAGTTCGGAAAAGCATCGCCAATTCTTTCAATCTTTGCTCAAAAGATTTGGCGCGCTCTTCCTGAATGACAATCTGATTAACTGCTGCCCAGCTTTCCTTGAATCGAATTGCTTCTTCTCGAGTCATTACGCCCACCCTTTCGCTCCGCAGCAGTAGCCTTGCAGAGCGAAAGCTAGTTTAGCACGTTTACTTCACATCATTCAGCGCCTGCAAGGCTTGCTGAATTCGCTGGCTGGCGATGGCGACGGCTTGATCCGCTGCCACGTCTTCCGCAGTTTTCGTAGCGCGGTCGTAAAATTCGACTTTGCCTTCTTTCAGCTTTTTGGGGCCGATGCGGATTTGAAATGGGAAGCCGACCAGATCGGCGTCGTTCAGTTTGACGCCTGCGCGTTCGTCGCGGTCGTCGTACAGGACTTCGACTCCGGCTTTTGTCAGTTCGTCATAAATGCGGTCGCCGGTGGCTTTCACGTCAGCGTCTTTGACATTCAACGGAGTCACCACAATCTGGAACGGCGCGATGGTGACAGGGAAGATGATTCCTGCGTCGTCGTAATGCAGTTCAATCGCAGCGGCCAGCACACGTTCGACGCCTATGCCGTAACTGCCCATGACGATGGGAACTTCCTTGCCTTCGGCGTTCAAGACCGACGCGCCCATCGAAACGCTATATTTCGTGCCGAGTTTGAAGATGTGGCCGACTTCCAGCGCTTTGGCGACGCGCAGCGCTCCATCGCATTTCGGACAACCTTCGCCTTCGACAACAGTACGCAGGTCAGTCCAAGTGGCGACTTTAATGTCGCGTTCGATGCTGACGTTTCGCAAGTGATGATCGTCTTCGTTGGCTCCGGTGGTCATGTTTCGGCGACCGCGCAGAGCTTCGTCGGCGATGATCGGCAGCTTTGTCACACCGACTGTGCCAAGTGAACCGGCGTGCGCGCCCATCAACTCAAAAATTTCTTCGGGATGAGCCGGGCGAACGGCGGTTTGTTCCCATCCGTCCACGTTGACGATTTTTGCGATGGCATTCGAGAGTTTGGCGTCGTTGACCTGATGATCGCCGCGCAGCAACGCCAGAAACGGAGTGGTTTTGATGTCGTGACCTTTTTGCGCCAGCGAAACAAACACCAGCGTTTTGATCTGTTTATTCGCCGCTGCGCCGCCGTCGAAATTCACCAAGTCGTCAATTGTGCGAACTCCGGGCGTAGGGAATTTTTCCGCCGCGCCTGCAGTTTCGCCATCGTCAATGGCGGGAATGCGCGATTGCGCTTTTTCCGTGTTGGCGGCGTAACGGCATTTCGGGCAGCTTGCCACCAGGTCTTCGCCCGCGTCGGTGTAGACCATGAATTCGTTCGACGCCGAACCGCCCATCGAACCGGAATCGGCTTCGACGATGACGAAATCCAGTCCGCAGCGGCTGTAGACTTTGCAATATGCCGCGCGCTGATCGTCAAAGGCTTTGTCCAAACCAGCCTGGTCAATGTCGAAAGTGTATGCGTCTTTCATCGTGAACTGTCGGACGCGCAGCAACCCGGATTTCGGGCGCGGTTCATCGCGGAACTTGGTTTGAATCTGATACCAGACCTGCGGCAGTTGTTTGTACGAACGCAGATGATTGCGGGCGATGTCCGTGAAACATTCTTCGTGCGTCATGCCCAGACAATAATCACCGCCTTTGCGATCTTTCAGCCGGAACATGTTTGGCCCCATCACCGACCAACGACCGGATTCCTGCCAGATTTCCGCCGGATGCAGAGCAGGGAAGAAGAATTCCTGACCGTCGATGGCATTCATTTCCTGGCGAATGATTTCTGAGATTTTCAGCACCGACCGCTGCGCCAGCGGCAAATAGGTGTAAATGCCTGCTCCCAATTGGCGCACCAGTCCGGCGCGCAATAACAATTTGTGGCTGATGACTTCGGCATCCGAAGGTTCTTCACGAAGAGTAGGGATAAAGTAAGTTGACCAACGCATAATTGTGAATGGGTAAAGAGGTGATCGGGTGAAAAGGGGAAAAGGAAAATCGCTTTCCCGTTCACCCGTTCACCTGTTCACCTGTTCACCTGTTTACATCCTTTCGTCAATTTTTTTGAGCGATTGCGATCAGCGACAGTCCGCACGGAGGGCCGATCCATTTTTCCAGACGTAACAGCGGGACGAGTTTGTTGGCCAGATTGGCCTGACCTGCGGGCAGGTAATCGCGTTTTAGCAGTCGTCCATTGATGAACCAGGGCAGGGCAGCCAGCAAGCTGAAATACTTCGTCCGCTGCACTGCGAAACCGGCTTGCTTAAGTTTGCCGACCAGTTCTCGTTTGCTGTAGCGGCGAAAATGGCCTACGGCTTTGTCGAATTCGCCGTACAGGAATTGATGGGAAGGAACCAGCAACGCCAGTTTGCCGCCGGGTTCCAGCACGTCGTGCATCTGTTTCAACGCGAACAGGTCGTCTTCGATGTGTTCCAGCACATTCAGGCAAACCACAGTATCAAACGGATTGGCGATCAGTTCCGGCGCGGCTTCAGCCATCAGGTCGAATTTGCCCACGCTGACATTCGTTTTGTCGCCGAAGAGCCGTTGCAGTTCGCTGCGATAAGCAGGAACCACGTCCGTAGCCATCACCTGCCTATTGTCAGCGCATAAAAACTGAGTGATGTTGCCCGTTCCCGAACCGACTTCAAGCACACGATGACCGACAGCCTCTGCGATTTGTTCGTAGAGCCAGTAATTGTATCGGTCGAGTTCGGCTAGCTGATTCAGCGTCGCCGTCAAAGCTAAACTTTCTTGTGCCATAACAAATGTCTGATGGTGTGCTTCTGGAAAATCAAGTCCCGGATAATGCCCGCTGGTTTGTCACAAAGTCAAATTCCGTAACTTGTCGGTTCTATTGCGCCTGTTTGCGCTGGTTCCTATAATCCCCGTGCATTTACCGCTATCGGGTCGTCATTCAAACAAACAATCCATGCACCAATCGGAAACATCTCCCACAGAAACCTTCGCCCATGATTTTGGGCGCGAAGATCGTTTCGCCCTGTTGGCGTTGGCCGGTTTTTTTGTGTTGATGCTGGCGGCATCGTGGCAACGCTGGACTCAGCCGCTGCTGGATCACGGGCGGGAAATGAATCTGCCGACGCGGATTCTGGCGGGCGAACATCTGTATTCCGATGTGCAATTTCTTTATGGCCCGTTCGCGCCGCATTTCAACGCGCTGCTTTACAAACTCTTCGGCATTCAGCTTGGCACAATCAAAGTCGCCGGGGCGCTGTGCGCGGTCGTCATTCTGCTGATGATTTATTGGTTGTCGCGGCGATTGCTGTCCGTCTGGGAATCGGCGGCGGTGACGGCATTGGTCATGGCGTTGTGCGCCGTCAAATCAACCGCGAATTACATTCAGCCGTATGCGTACGCGGCGCTGTACGGGAGCGTGTTCGCTTTGGCGTCATTGGTTTGCACCGTGCGATTCGTGCAGCTTCGGCAAGCGCGATTGATGATGTGGGCGGGGCTGTTTGCCGGGTTGTCGCTGATTTCCAAACCGGAAATTGCGTTGGCGGCCTGGGCGGCGGCGGGTGCAGCGCTGCTGGCCGAAAGTCTGGCGATTCGTCGTCCGCTTGGTCGGGCTGCGTTGAATTTCACTGTGCCGGTGCTGGTGATTATGGCGCTGACTTATGGATTCATTCTGCGCAACGTCTCGCCTTCGACGCTGTTGAACGACAATCACGTTCTGTTCACGAACATGCCGCCGCAGTTGATTTACTTCAACCGGCACATCAGCGGTTTGGCCAAACTGCCTGGCTCGTTATGGTTCACGTTGACCGGAATCGCCGTCTTCGGAATCTGGGCTGGCGCATGCGCTACTGTTGGAGCGGCGCTTTCCATTCGGCGACAAGGCTGGATGCAAGCTTTGCGATTGAGCGGATTGGTGCTGCTGATTGGCGTCGTCGCGCGCGAAGCGGCCATCAAATTTCTGGGAGTCGCGGACGATGTGACCCCGTTCGCTTCGGCCATCGTGGCCTTGCCGGTGGTGATTGGCGTCATTGCCTGGCGCATCTGGAAAACGCGAACCGAAGCCCAACCGGTTTCCGTCGAACAGCGCATATTGATAGCGCTGGCCGTCTTCAGTCTGTTTTCGATGCTGCGCGCGTTGTTGAACGTGACGACGACCGGCCCTTACGCGCCATTTTTTATTCCGACTTTGATTGTAGTGTATTTGTATTTGCTGTTTCGCGCCGCGCCGATGTTTCTTGCGCCTTCGCCGCAGATACGATTGCGAGCGCAACAGGTCGCCGTCTGTCTGATTGCGTTGCTGGCGATTGGACTGGCGATAAATTCGGCCAGACGCTTTCGCACGATCAACACTTATGAAGTCAAATCGGCTCGCGGCAGCTTTCTGACCTTGCCGGAGATTGGCGAACCGTTGCAGGCGGCCATCAACTTTGCCGAAGAGCGGACTCGACCCGGCGAATACGTTTTGTCATTGCCCATCGCCACGACGATCAATTTTATGGCCGCGCGTCCGTATCCGTTGCGCGAAGAAATTGTCCATCCCGGATTTCTTTCCGACGAAAAGGAATTCGACGCCATCGAGCGCATCAAATCCCGCCGGGTTCCGCTGGTGCTGGTGGCCAATTTGATTACTTCGGAATTCCGCGACCGCGTATTTGGAGCGGATTACAACAAGGAACTGATGCGCTGGATCACAGAGCATTACCATCTGGTGGCGCGCTTTGAATCCAGACACAAACAAGGCGCCAATTTCGACAACGAACCGTTTTTCATTCTGGCTTACGAACGCAATCAGCCATAGCTTTTATCCCGCCGCTTCAATTTCGCCGACCGAATGCAATTTCATCATCGAAGACAAACCGGGTTGCGCCGGAATGCGTCCGGCCATGGCCACTATGGTTTCGCCGCGTTTGGCCAGTCCGCGCTCGATCAATGTGGCATCCGCGCGAGCCAGAAATTCATAACTCTGACCATTGAAATCCAGCAGATAAGGTTCCAGTCCCCACACCGCCGCCAGCGAGTTGTAGCTTTTTTCGTGCGGCGTGAAAGCGATGATTCGTTGCGAAGGGCGAAGCGCAGCCAGATGGCGCGCCATGGTTCCTGATTTGCTGAAGACCACGATCAGTTTTGAGTTCAATTCCTGAGCGGCGTAAATGGCGGCTTCGGCGATGGCGCGGCCTTCGGTTCCTTTCTGGCTGCCGTGAATCAGTTCGCGCCAGCGGTGGCCTTGCTGGCAATTGATTTCGGTAAAGCTGATGATGCGCGCCATGGTTTCGACCGCAGCCACAGGGTAATTTCCAGCGGCGGTTTCAGCGGAGAGCATGGCGGCGTCGGTTCCGTCCAGAATTGCATTGGCTACGTCGGAAGCTTCGGCGCGCGTCGGGCGCGGTTCCTGGGTCATTGATTCCAGCATCTGCGTCGCCGTGATGACCAGTTTTTCGGCGGCATTGGCTTTGGCGACGATCATCTTTTGATGAAAGGGAACGCTTTCGACGGCGGTTTCGACGCCCAGATCGCCGCGCGCCACCATCACGCCGTCGCAGGCGGCGATGATGTTGTCCAGATCATCCAGGGCTTCGCGTTTTTCTATCTTGGCGATCAGCGGCGTGTCCGCGCCAAGAAATTCGATCAGAGTCTTGGCTCCGATGCAGTCGCGCGCGCTGCGAACGAACGACAGCGCCACGTAATCAACCTGTTGCTGCAATCCGAAGGTCAGGTCGGCGCGGTCTTTTTCCGTCAGCGAAGGCGCTGACAATTTCACGCCTGGCAGATTGATCCCTTTGTTTTCGCCCAATTGGCCGCCGTTCAACACGCGGCACACCACATCGGTTTTGCCGACCTGTTCCACGCGCAATTCGATCAACCCGTCAGCGAACAAAATGCGGTCGCCGACTTTCACATCCTTCGGCAGCGGCGCGTAGCTGGTCGAAACCGTCGTTTCGTCGCCAGTCACGTCTCGCGTGGTGATGGTCAGCAGTTGATCGGCTTGCAACCGGATCGGCTGGCCGTCTTTCAATTTGCCGGTGCGAATTTTCGGGCCGGACAAATCCAGCAACAGCGCCAGCGGGCGGTTGAGTTCCTGCGCAATCGCTCGCAGATTTTTGATGGTTTCAGCATGGATTTCGTGCGTGCCGTGCGACAGATTCAAACGGGCGACATCCATGCCTGCCAGAATCAGTTCGCGCAACCGTTCGGGCGAACGGGACGCCGGCCCAATAGTGGCCACGATTTTTGCTCTTCTCATAATTGTTTCCAGTCAAAAAAGGAAAAGGGATAAGCAGGCTGACAGATGTTATTTGATCTGTCTTTTCGCTCATCCCTGTTGTACTGCAACTCACGTTAAATCCGCTATTGCCTGTCCAGTTCGCGTTTGATGGTTTCAGTCAATTCAGCGGCGACCGAATCGTCGTGGCCGATGAAATGTCCAACCAACCGCCCGTCGCGCGCGTAAACCAGCGTCTGCGGAACCGACAGGTCTTTCGATTCGACGTACTTTTTGAAAACGTCGTCCGTGACCATGCCGACCGGGTAAGTGATTTTCATCTGTGCGATGAATTCGCTGACGCGCTGCGGAGAGGATTCGGCGTCGTCCACCGCCAGCCCTATGATCTGCAAACCGCGGTTGGCGTCTTCTTCGCCGTATTTGGTCAGCGTTTGCGTGTGCAGCCGCGAATGGCCGCACCAGACAGCGAAAAAATTGACGACGGCGACTTTGCCGCGCAAATCCATCAAGCTGATTTCTCGGCCTGTGGACATGCGCATCGGAAATTTCGCCACAGAGCTTTTGGGCATTTCGCCGATTCTCACTTTGGCTGTGCTGTTTGCGGCAAAGGCAAACAACACCATCAGGCTGAAAACCGCGACAATGGAAAACAGCACGGTTCGGGAATAATTACGGGATGACACGAACGAGCGAAAAGAAAATCTGGTCACTGGCGCCTCACTTGAAAATTCGTTGTTGATTACTTCGAGGGTTTGCGTGCGGGAGCTTTGGCAAGCTGTGCTTCAATCGCTTTTTTGACTTTGTCGGCTTGCGCCGGAGTCCAACCGACTTCGCGCAAGACCATTTTGCCGTCAGCGCCAAAAATGATGATCTGCGGAACTCCGCCATCTTTGGCATCGGCGTAATTGAATCGGATTTCTCCGGTCAGAAATCCGACGGGATAATTGATTTTGGTTCGTTCCAAAAAACCTTTCAGGTTGTTCAGGTCTTCCCTGTTTTCCTTGCGGTCTGTGGCCAGCCCGATCACTGTAAAGCCGCGTTGCCGATATTGGTTGTAAAGCTGAACGATCTGCGGAGCGTGTTCTTCGCAATGAGGACACCTCGACCAGAAAATATCCATCAACACGACCTTGCCGCGCAGACTGGATAATTTCACGTTTTTGGCCGCGCCGGTCGGACTGTACAGTTCGACAAGCATGTCCGGCGTATCGCCCGAACCATCGGCTTTGGGCAAATCCTGAGCCTTCGCCGGAACGGCGACGACCGCAATCATCGCCAGGCTGAACGCCAGAATGGCCGTCTGAAAAATAGTTTTGAGTTGGTTGTTCAAGAGCCGTTTCTCCCTGGATGGGGCTTACCCAAGTTTCGCTTTTTCTTTCGCCGGTTTGGCGCTGGCTTTGCTGCCGGGTTTGACGGTCGGCAGCTTGTCCAGTTGCTCTTCGATGGACTGCGTCAATCGTTTGCTCAGAGCTTCGTCCCAGCCGGTTTCGCGGAACGCCATTTTGCCGTCCGGCCCGAACAAAACCATCTGCGGCACGCCGGAATTTTTCGGATCGCCAAAAAACGCTATGACATCATACGAAACCTGTCCGACCGGATAATTGATTTTGGCTTTGTTGATGTATTTGGCGACGTTTTTGGCGGAGGCGGAATTGTGTTTGTCATCCGTCGCCATGCCGACAATCACCAATCCGCGTTGTTTGTATTTGTTGTTCAGCGCAACAATGTGCGGAGCGTGATCCTGACAGTGCGGACAAGTCGAAAGAAACATGTCCAGCAACACGACTTTGCCGCGCAGACTGGACAGTTTCAATTTGTCAGCCGATACAACGCCCGGAACTGGGTATAACTCAACGGCGATTTCCGGCGTATCGCCCGACCCATCAGGCAACGGTAATTCAGGAACTTTCGATTGTTCGATGGGATGCGCCGCGCCGACCATGGTCAGCACAACGCAAAGACTGAACAAGACAGCTTTGAAAGGCGTTTTGATCCGATTTCTCATCATGCTGCTCCTGATAAGAAGAGATTGGGGAATCGCGTTTCGTTTATTTGCCGGATCGGTTCGGGGCCGGTTTTGCCGCCGGAGTTGCCGATGTCGCTTTGGCAAGCTGCTCTTCGATGGCGGCTTTCAGCTTCTTTTCGATGTTTTCATTCCACCCGATTTCGCGCAAAACCATCTTGCCGTCGGCTCCGAACAGAACCATCTGCGGAACGCCGTGGTTGCGGCTGTCGGCGTAATAAGCTACGACTTCGTTGGTGATGAATGCGACGTTGTAATTGATTTTGGCTTTGGTCATAAAATCTTTCACGCTTTTCATCGCCGTGGGGTCTTCCTTGCGATCCGTCGCCAACCCCAGCACGCCGAAACCTTTGTCGCGGTATTGATTGTAAATGGCCACAATGTGCGGAGCGTGTTCTTCGCAGTGCGGGCATTTCGACCAGAACATATCCAGCAACGTGACTTTTCCATACAGGCTGGACAGTTTCATTTGACTGGCTTTCGCCGACTGAGCGCCCGGCGCAGCCTGAACCAAATCCACGATCATTTCCGGCGTATCGCCCGACCCGTCGGGTTTGGGCAGTTCCGGTATGTCTTCAATGCCGAGTTTAGGCGCAGCGGCAACCACCATCGCCACGAAAACAAAACTCAACAACGCGGCGCGCGTCGCCGATTTCAACCACATTCGCATCGTTTTTCACTCCTTCAAGAAAAAATGTAACCGGACTGCCAGTCCGGTTCACGCTCAACGAGAGATGTTGAGCTGTTCAATCACGATCTTTTCCAAATACTCCATCCGACCGGGTTGTTCCCCAATCAGATGTTCGACGATTTTGCCGTCGCGCGAAATGACGAACAATTGCGGAATCGGCGGCGAACCCGTGTCGTCTTCAGTGCCTTTCAAAAAGGCGTCAGCGATCCAACTGTTGTCATATCCGATTTGATAATTGACCTGGAATCGTTTGATGAATTCTTCGACTTTGTCCTGATCGGATGGAGGATCAGCCGTCAGACCAATCAACATCAATCCGCGGTCTCTGTACTTTTCATTCAACTTGACCAGTTCAGGCACTTGTTTGACGCAGGGAGGACAGAAAGTTCCCCAGAAATCCACCACCAGAACCTTGCCGCGATAATCTTCCAGCTTGAAAGTGCTGCCATCGAGTTTGGCAATCGGCACGTCCTGCACTTTGGAAATCGCTTCCTGATAGGCATTGGGGCGTTTGACCGCCGCCGCCGGTTCCAATTCCGACATCGGTCGCGGAGCCGCAGCGTCTCCACACGCGGCCACGAACAAAAACATCGTCAGAACGAGGTAGCTCAATAGTCTTGAGACAAAATTACTGTTGGTCATCGGAAAAGTTTTCTATGTCTTCTATGAATTCGTTTGGGAACAATCCTTCAGAAGTTTCTGCCAGCGGAACTCTGTAATTTTCAGTCGCCCAGTTGCCCAGATCAACGACCTGACAGCGTTCGGAGCAAAACGGCTTCCAAGGGTTGTCGTCCCAACTTGTTTCGCGCCGACAAAGCGGGCAGCGCCGCATCGTGAATCCCTCTCAAGTGATGAAATCGTTCCGGCAGAACGCTGGAACCAGACGCGCGCAATGATACAGAACTTTGCTGGAAAGTCGAAACGGGTCAGGTTCTGCCGGGAACGTTAAAACGAGATGTTTTGGTATATCTCGTTTAACGTCATTTCACAGCCCAGCGTTTCCAGCCGTACTGTATCGTTCAGGCTGTTGAATTCCCGAAAGACCCAGACGCCGTCGGGCTGTTTGATGAATTGGCTGACGTGCGGACGGTGCTGAGCGACCAACAGGTATTCACTAAAACTGGGGATTGATTTATAGTACGTGAATTTGTCGCCTCTGTCGTAAGCTTCGGTAGAAGGAGAAAGAATTTCGATAATCAACGATGGATTGACCAGAGCATCCACGCCGCCAATCTTTTCAAACTGCGCCTTTCCGCAGAGCGCCGAAAGATCGCTATAACGATAAGGCGGCAGGCCGGGAACCTTGATGCGAACGTTGGCTGGGAAAAGCTGGCAGCCTTTATCGCGCAAACGCCCGCCTAGTGTAATTGAAATATTCATTTCAACCGTTGCATGTTCCCGGCTGACACCACTCATCGAGAAGATTTCGCCGTCCCAGAATTCCAACCGCTCATCGGAGTTTCTGTCAATTTCCAGATACTCTTCCAGTGAATGCTCCAGTTTCGGCTGTGCTGACATTGTTATCACTCCTTTCGCCAGGAAACGTAAACGCGCCAGATCGTCAGGTCAAGCTTCCAGCAAGCCCAGCGGCCCGGCGAGTTTTCTGTATCCGTCCGGGCTGCTGTGCCAGGCGTCGAGTTCTTTGGCGCGCAGGATCGGGAACGGATGCGTGCGGTAAGCTGTGATCAGCACCTTGTAGGCTTTGTTGAGCGTCGAATCATCGGCTGCTTCGTAATCTCGAATCTGGCGCAAAAATTCCTGCCGCTCCATTTCGGAATACAACTGCCGCGCGCCTCCGGCCAGTTTCATAAACGTGCGGATGCAGGGATCAATGTCCTGCACGCAGAGCAATCCGGCGCGGTCGCATGTAAGTTCGGCTTTGCGATACCAATCGTGCAGCGCCAGCACCAATCCTTGTCCGACGATGGTTCCCAGCCCCAGCGTCGCCTGACCGACGAGCGAAACGATTTCCGCGATGTTGCGAGCCATGATCGTGTAAAGCACGTGACCGGCTTTGATATGGCCGAGTTCGTGGGCGATGATGAAAAACCGTTCTTCGTCGTCGAGCATATCCACCAGACCCGATGTCACCACTATGAAGGGGCGCGTGTGGCCATAAGTGTAAGCGTTCGGCTGCGGATCGAGCATGACGTACATTTCCGGCTCTTCGACGCCCAGAATTTTGCAGCCCCAGTTCAGCGAACGATGCAAACGCGGAAATTGCCGCGCCGTCACGCGAACGTTTGACGCCGTGTTTTCCAAATAAAAAATGCGCTCAAGCCCGTACTCCATGATCTTGGCAATGACCTTGTCCAGGCCGGGTACGGATTTGAGGGCATCAGTGGCTGTCGCGTCCCAGGGATGTTGAAACTCTTTCGCGTCAATGTGCGGGAATGTTTTCAGCCGTTTCTTTTTCGGTTCGCCCATCATTCACCTCCGGCGAGAAAGTAACACGAGCGAAATCGCGGGCAAAACTTCAAGACAGGATTGACAGGATTTCTTCAGGATTTACAGGACAAAAGTTTGAAATCAAGGTTTAGCGCCAGCAAATCATCCTGCTCATCCTGAAAAAATCTTGGACATCCTGTTTTGATTGTGTGGTTTTCTCAGGCGCTTTGGCCGGAACGTTTTTCCATTCCCAGAAAATCCGAATCAAATCCGCTGGATTGGCGCGGCGAACTGATAACACGCAGCGGCGGCGGCGAATCGGGCGAAGGCGGCAACAACACTTCGGTGCTGGGTGGAATCAACACTTCGGTTGACGTGTGCAGGAATTCATCGCTGGCAGCCGGAACCAGATGAATCGAATCTTTGCGGCTGTCGGATTCTTTCAACCGGAAATCGAAAATGTCCGGGCGATTGAAATGACCGGTCACATCCAAAACCATGCTTTCTTCGCGGATGCGTTCCAGGTTGATGCGAGCCAGGATGATGACTTCAGAACCGAAGGCCGGGCCGGCGACATATTGTCCGTCGGGGCCGATGACCGCGCTGCCGCCATTCAAAATCAATTCGTTTTCTTCACTGGTTTCGTTGTCGGCCATTTCCAGTTCTTGGGGAATATCGCTGCGGCGCATGATGCTTCCGGCTGCGACGACGAAACAGCGGCCTTCAAAAGCGTAATGGCGGCTGGCGATCTGGTGCATTTCCTTGACCGAAGGCCACAACGCGACGTGTATGTCTTCGCCGCCAATGTGCAGCGCCTGTCGCGCGTGAGGCATCCAGTGTTCCCAGCAAATCAACCCGCCGATTTTGCCCACCGGGGTTTCGACGGTTTTCAAGCCGCGTCCGTCGCCCGCGCCCCAGATCAGCCGCTCGTTGAAGGTCGGAACCAGTTTGCGATGCACGTTCAGCAATTCTCCTGTAGGGCTGAAGGTCAAAATCGAATTGTAGATGGTTCCGCGCCCTGCGCCGGTGTTGACTCGTTCGTGAACGCCCATGACCAGCGTCAGGTTGTGACGCCGGGCGGCTTCGCCCAATTCTTCGGTGACTGGCCCTGGCACGACAACGCTGTTGTCCATCAACTGCGAGTAGAGCCGCTTCATCGGCGGATGATCCCATCGCGCCACATCCCGACAAGTGTCGAGCCACGCCGGATAGCCCGGCAACCACGATTCGGGAAAGACTACTAGCTGGGAGCGGCGTCGGGCTGCTTCGGCTATCAATTCCACCGCGCGAGCCAGACTGCGTTCCAGATTCATATAAATCGGCGCCGCTTGAACGGCGGCAACTACGACGATTGATTGAGGCATAACGATTCCTCGCCTTCTGCTTGATTGGACTGTGTCGAATCCCGGATGAAGCAATGGCTTCAGACACGTCGCGGAGTTAAGGGGTCACGGATTCCGTATTTTCAGGGTAAAGGATGCTGGCCGGATAAGGGATTAGCTCTTGTTTGCCAGCGGGGTCAGGTTCCAGGGAGCGGGGCGCGCTATTAAGTACCATCCCACTTTAATTTTCGCAAGAATTAAATTTTCGGGAAGGTTGCCGCCGCCGAAGCCGTTCGGCTAGACTGCGCGCCTTCTCAACACCGCTGATTCAATCACCCAAAGGAGAATTATCGCCGTGAGCGTCAAATCGGATCGCTGGATTTTGCAGATGTGCCGCGAGCGCCAAATGATTACGCCATTTGAAGAAGGCCTGGTGCGCGAAGTCGAAGGTCGCCGCATCATTTCCGCCGGGCTGTCGAGTTACGGTTACGATTTGCGGCTGGCGTCGGACGGCTTCCGCGTGTTTTCGCCGATTGCCAGCGCCGAAATTGATCCGAAGAAGTTCGACGAAAATTCGTTGATCGAAGCTCCATTGCGAACCGCCGAAGATGGTTCGTTGTTCTGGTTGCTGCCTCCGCATTCTTACGCCTTGGGCGCGACGGTCGAAACCTTCAACATGCCGCGCAACGTGATTGGCATCTGTCTGGGCAAATCCACTTACGCTCGCAGCGGGTTGATCGTCAACACCACACCGCTGGAACCCGGCTGGCGAGGCCGTCTGGTGCTGGAATTTTCCAACTCCGCCGATTTGCCGATTCGCATCTACGCCAACGAAGGCATTGCGCAAGTCACCTTTTTTGAATCCGACGAAGATTGCGAAGTCACTTACGCCGACCGCGCAGGGAAATATCAGAACCAGATTGGACTTGTTACTCCGCGTCTGTGAACCCGAACTTTTCTCCCACGAAGGCACACGAAGTTTCACGAAGAAATGAGTTTGGCATTTTCCCTTCGTGTTTTCTTCGTGTGACTTCGTGGAAGGAAAATTTCTTCAGGGACTGGTTATTGCCGCCAGTTCGCGTTTGAGCAGTTTGCCGGTCGGACCTTTCGGAATTTCCTTCATGAACTCAATCGTCTTCGGGCATTTGAAATCGGCCAGATGCTCGCGGCAGTGAGCTATCAATTCGGCTTCGCTTGCTGAAGCTCCTTCGCGCAAGACTACGAACGCTTTCACTTCTTCGCCATAAAGTTTGTCCGGCACGCCAACTGTCGCCGCGTCCTGCACCGCCGGATGTTGATACAGCGCTTCGTCAATTTCGCGCGGATAAATGTTTTCGCCGCCGCGGATAATCATGTCCGACTTGCGATCCACGATGAACAAAAAGCCATCGGCATCTCGATAGCCGACATCTCCTGTGTGAAACCAGCCGGAGCGAAACGCCTTCGCAGTCGCTTCGGGATTTTTGAAATACCCTTTGAGCAGGTTTTCGCCGCGCAGGACGATTTCGCCGACTTCGCCAACGCCAAGTTCATGATCGTTGTCGTCGAAGATTTTCAGTTCGCAGCCAATCGGCAATCCGCACGAACCCGGTCGCCGGTTTTCATTCGGCGGATTGAACGTCGCGCGGCAGGTGGATTCAGACAATCCATAACCTTCAATCACCAGACAATTGAATCGCTGTTCAAATTGCCGCATCACTTCCGCCGGAACCGGAGCCGATCCGCACAAGGCAAAACGAAGCTGCGAGATGTTCAAATCGGCTGGCACACCTTCAGGGTAAGTTTGCGACAACATGGCCAGCATCGTCGCCACCGAACCGAACGAAGTCACTCCGAAATCGGAAATGATCTGCCAATGACGACTTGCGGAAAACTTCGGCGCGACCACCATCGAAGCCGCGGCGTAGAGCGGCGTCACCGTCGTGACTATGATGCCGTTGACGTGAAACAGCGGCATCACGCACAGCAACCGGTCGCTTTCGTTGAAGCCCAGCCAGTCGGTGATTTGCCGTGCGTTGGCCAGAATATTGCGATGCGTCAGCAAAACGCCTTTGGGTTTTCCGGTCGTGCCGGACGTGTAAATGATGATGGCTTCGTCATCGGCGTCGAGCGTGACTTCGGCAAGCTGGTCGGATTGCGAAGCCGCCGCAGCGCCAAAATGAATAGAGCTTTCCGTTTCGGCGTCTGTGGTGAGGACGTGCCGCAAGTGAGTCAGTTCCGCGCGAATCGGCGCAAGGTGTTTCAGGAAATCCTGTTCGGTAATCAGCGCAACGGCTTCGGAATTGTTGAACACGAAAGCCAGCTCTTCGCTTTTCAGATGCGAATTGACCGGGCCGGCGACGGCTCCGATTTTCCAGCAGGCGAAATATGCCAGCACATATTCCGGCGAATTGGTCATCAGCAAACTGACCTTGTCGCCTTTGCCGACGCCCAGACTGAGCAACAGATTGGCTGTGCGATTCACCTCCGCGTCGAATTCGGCATACGTCCATTGACGATCATCAGCGGCAGACAGCAGCCAGGTTTTTTGCGGCGTCGCCGCCGCGCGCGTTTCCAGAAGTTCACGAAGATTTTTAATTGCCATGGTTTTCGAGATTGCCAGTCGCTGATCGTTTTCTGTTAAACTGCCGTCGCCACCTCGGATCAAATCTGAGGGAAGGTGTCTATGGAAATCAATCCTGAAATAAACGAACTGAAAGTCATGGTTCACGAGCATCAGGTAAAAATTACGACTCACGAAGCCTTGCTTATCAAGCTCGAAGAAAACCAGAAATCATCTGTCCGCCAAACGGTGTGGCAATTGATCGGCGTCGTCGCCTCAACCTGCCTGATTATCATCAGCGTTCTTTCGCCGCGCATCGAAGCGATTGAGAAGAACACCAACCAACGCTTTGAGGCGATGGATGCGCGGTTCAATCAGCGATTCGAAGCAATGGAAAAGCGAATGGATCAATCTGAGAAAAACATGGACAAACGGTTTGAAGACTTCAAAAGAGATCAGGACAAAAGGTTTGAAGACTTCAAACAGGAGATACGCAGCCTGCTCAAGAAATAACCCAGCGATCCAACGAAGCGATCAAGCTTTCACGGCAGCGGATTCAGCGCAACAAGCCAAAAAACACAAAGCACACCACCGCGCCGACCACAGCCATCGAAAGTCCCCATCCCAGCATTTTGTGAAACAGACGTGTGCGATTTTCGCTTTCCGCCGCGTTGGCGATGCACAGCGCGCCCAGCGTCGAAAGCGGCGAGACGTCCACCAGATGCGAACCCACGTTGATCGAATACGCAATGGCCAGCGGATCGCCTCCGCCGAGTTTTTCGATCAAACTGGGAATGGCGGGCAAAAACGTAGGCAACACGACGCCGGTCGAACTGCTGTAAACCGAAACCAGTCCGGTGATGAACGCTATGACTCCGGTGATCGAACGCTGGCTGGCGAGCTTCGCCAACAGCGACGTGAACAAATCCATGCCACCGGTTTTTTCCAGCATCGCCACCAGCACCGTCACGCCGCACACCATCAAGATGCTGTTCCAGGGAATGGCTTTGACGGCGGTTTCTTCTTCGGCAGAGCGCGTCAAGGCCAACACGCCCGCGCCGATGAAGGCTCCGATGGTGACGTCAATTCTGAAACCTATGACGCTGATGACCAGCCCGGCGATTACGGCCAGCGTCAGTTTTTGTTTGCCATCAAAAGGGTCAAGGCGATTGATGGTCGTCGCCGGATTGTGATGAACGACCGCATCAGCTCCGGGCTTTCGGAACAGTTTCCAACCGCCCAGAGTGAAATACCCGGCAAAGGCGACGACGGATTGCGCCAGCAACGTGTTGTAAAAATTCGGCCACGCAACGTCGGGCATTCCGGCTTTGGCCATCAATCCGTTGGCGATGATGCCGCCTGTGGCAAACGGCGACAACGAACCCGCGCCCGCGCCGTTGCAGATCATGATCGCCATCAAAAACGCTGAAATACCTGCGCGTCCGGCGACGGCCATCGCCACCGGAGCCAGCAAAGCCGTAGCGGCAATGTTGCCCGGTCCGACTCCTGAAACCGCCAATGCCAGCACGAAAAAGATGATCGGGATCAATCCGCGATTTCCGCGCGCGAGTTTGATCGCCCGCTGAGCCACTTTGTCCAGCGTGCCGTTGGTTTGCGCCTGGGCGAACAACAACGTCACACCCACCAGAGTCAAAAAAAGGCCGGACGGAAATCCGCCAACGACTTCCGAAAGCGTCATGCCTTTAAGCAGCACACCCAGAATAAATGCGAACGCAATGGACAATAGCCCGGCGTTCAATCGCGTAAAACAACTGATCAAAATGGCAATCAACAACGCTGCCAATGAAAGCAAAGGTAAATTCATTCGGTCTTCCTCAGTGTCTTGTGATTGGCGCGGACGGTATTCGGCTTCCGCCGGGTTTTCAAGTCAGCCCTTCGCGCGCAGCACGATTCAATGACAGCAAGACGAAGAGCCTGATTTGTTGAACGGCTGCGTTATAATTGCGCCGAACACCCATGAAAATCATAGACATCAAAGCCACCACCGTCACCGTTCCGCTGGAAGCTCCGTTGCGTCACGGCAATGGCTGTCACTGGGGACGCTTCGTCCGCACGATTGTCGAAGTGGAAACCGATGAAGGCATCACCGGCTTGGGCGAAATGGGCGGCGGAGGCGAATCTGCCGAAGCGATTTTTCGCGCCATGAAAAGTTATCTGGTTGGCCACGACCCGGCGCGGTTGGAAGAAATGCGCTTTCTGATCGCCAACCCTACGGCATCGCTGTACAACAACCGCACGCAGATTTTGGCGGCGCTGGAATTCGCCTGTTTGGACATTCTTGGCCAGAAATGGGGCGTGCCGGCCAGCGAGATTCTGGGCGGACGGTTGCAGGATCGCGTGCCGTTCGCTTCTTACCTGTTCTTCCGTTATCCGAATCCAAAAGACGGTTCCGGCGAAGTCCGCACGGTTGACCAGTTGGTGGCCGATGCGCGCGAATTGAAAGCACGTTACGGCTTCACGTCGCACAAATTGAAAGGCGGCGTCTTTCATCCCGATTACGAGTTGGAATGTTACCGAGCCGTCGCCGACGCTTTGAAAGGCGACCGGTTTCGGTATGACTGCAACGGCGTCATGTCCACCGAACAAGCCATTCGTTTCGGCCAGGCAATCGAAGACCTCAACAACGATTATCTGGAAGACCCTGTGTATGGACTGCACGGCATGCGCCGAGTCCGCGAAAAAGTGCGAATGCCGCTTTCGACCAACACCGTGGTCATCAACTTTGAACAACTGGCGGCGAACATTTTGAACACGGCGGTGGATGTGATTTTGCTGGACACTACGTTTTGGGGAGGCATTCGGCCTTGCGTCAAAGCGGCTGGTATATGCGAAACCTTCCAGTTGGGCGTGGCCGTGCATTCATCGGGCGAACTGGGCATTCAACTGGCGACGATGCTTCATCTGGGAGCGGTGATTCCCAATCTGAGTTTTGCGGCGGATGCGCATTATCACCATTTGACTGATGACATCATCGTCGGCGGCAAAATGAACTACGAAAACGGTTCAATCGCCGTGCCGACCGCGCCGGGTTTGGGCGTGCGGCTCAACCGCGACAAGTTGGAAGAATACAGCGAATTGTATAAACGGCTGGGCGGGTATCCTTACGATCAAGACCCGCTGCGTCCGGGCTGGACACCGACCATTCCCAACAATCGCTGGGCAGATCCGAACGATGATCGGCGACCGGACAACATTCGTTTTTGATAGGCCAGTTATTGAGGCGAGCTTTGGGAAACGGCCAGCGCAAGATACGAATCGCCTTGTTGCAACATCAGGCCGGATTCGACAAATCCGTCCAGCGTGCGGCGAATGTCTTCCGCATCCGTTGGCCAGCCGGAATGTTTGCTCCAGGCGTCGGCGATTTGCCGCAGCGAACTGACTTGATCGCAGGCCAGGTACAAAAACTTCTCTTTGCCCGTCAACGCCGTCAATCGTCGTTTGGCCGCCGGTCGAGAATCCCACAGCAACAGCCGATCTCCTTTTTCAATCTGAAAGAGTTCGCTGGTTTGGTGACACCGTTGCCAGCGAGCGACTTCTTCAGCCAGCGGGCGAACGTAGCTTTCCACTTCGCGCGGCTCAGCGTATTCAAACGTGAAGTAGTAAGCCAGATTGGCGACAGCTTCGGGCGGCAGCGGATAAACGTAGTTATAAGCGGGAAATGGTTTCAGGTCTTTGAAACCAAGTTCTTCGTGTTGATTGAAATTCGGGCTGAAGCGATCCAGCCGCATGCTCAGCGCGTAATTCGGTGGCTGCAAGTGCGAAAGCAGCGGCAGCATACGCGTCAGCCGGAAATACTCTTCGGGCGATTCGCCGGGAAATCCCCACAGTATGTTCCATTCGGGCGTGATGCCGATTTCCTTGCACCATTTCAACAGTTGGATGTTTTGCAGCGCCTTGACGCCTTTGCGCATGATTTGCAGGACTTCGTCGCTCAGGCTTTCGATGCCGGGTTGAATGATCGTCACTCCGGCGGCGCGCAACTGGCGGAGCTGCTCTTTTTTCAGATTGGCTTTGACTTCGAAAAACAGATCGAGTCCAAGCTTGCGTTCGGCCAGTTGAGGCAACAGGTCTTTGAAATAGGCCAGATTCAAAATGTTATCCACGACGTAAATCGGATGGCCCGGATATTTGGCCGTAACAGTTGTGAACTCGTCCAGCGCGCGTTCGGCGGATTTGGCTCGGAAGGCCATCGTTTCGCCGTTCAAACCGCAGAAAGTGCAATGATGTTTTGCTCCCCACCAACAACCGCGAGCCGTTTCCAGCAACAGATTTGGTTCCAGCGTTTCGTGAAACGAAGTGGCGCGCAATTGGGCGAAATAATCATCGTAATCGGGGTAGGGAAGCGCATCCAGGTTTTCAACCGCCGCCGCTTGTCCTGTGGCGGAGTTTTCTTGCTGTGTAAAGACGCTTGGCAGATTGGCTAGAGATTCATTACTCAACACTTGTCGCACCAGTTCCGGGAACGCCAAGTCGGCTTCGCCGGAAACGACCGCGTCAACGAACGGAAACTGGCGAATGACTTCACGTCCCATTGCGCCTTCGCAATTGGCTCCGCCAAAGACAATAGTCAATTCGGGGCAACGCGCTTTCAATCGTTTGGCCAAAGACAGCGACGCGATTTGTTGCAGAAAGATGCTGGTGAAACCTACGACTTTCGGGCGACAGGCCAGAATCGTCGTCAGACAATCATCCAAAAAGGCTTCGACGTGTTTTCGAGTGTCCAGAATTTCGCGGATGAAGGAGTCGGAAAAACGCTCTTCGTGCCAGACGTGGTTTTTGTCGCGTGCGCGGTCGCGCAAAATGTCTTCGACGTAATTGGCGACGGTTTCTTCGGTGTGGTGGTGAAAGAGCGAATCGGAAAAAATCCATTCGCCGACCAGATCGGTTGTGTTCGTGCCGTAGCTGATTTGCGAATACAGCCGTTCGCCTAAGCGTTCGGCAAAATCGAAGGCGAAATAAAACGTTCGCGCCGAAACGCCGTCGCGTGTGAGCGCGGCTTTCAGCAAGCCCAGCCCAATGGACGGCAATCGCAGCGGCCCGAACGGCATGCTCACCAACACCACATCAGCGTTTGTCTGCATCGGCGTCCTTTCAAACGGAAGTTAGATCGTTTTTCAATTCGCTTTACGGATTGGCCACAGAGCCACGGAGGCTCAGAGAAATACTTAGAAACCTCTGTGGCTCTGTGCCTCTGTGGCAAAACCCGTACGCCAAAATGAAATCTGATGTAGGTCAAACGTGAGTTACGCCAGCGCCTGGCGAATGATGCGACCGTGAACATCCGTCAGTCGGAATTCGCGTCCCTGGAAGCGATACGTCAATCGTTCGTGATCGAAGCCGAGTTGATGGAGCAGCGTCGCGTGCAGGTCGTGAACGTGCGTGCCGCCTTCGACGACGCCGAACCCGAGTTCATCGGTTGCGCCGTGAATGTAACCGGCCTTGAAACCGCCGCCCGCAACCCAGATTGTGAATCCGTCAATGTGATGATCGCGCCCGGTCGTTTCGCGGACTTCGCCCAACGGCGTGCGGCCAAATTCGCCGCCCCAGACGACGATGGTGTCTTCCAACAATCCGCGCTGTTTCAGGTCAATCACCAGCGCGGCGCTCGCCTGATCCACTTCGCGGCAACGGGCTTCGATGTCGCCGTCCAGATTGTTGCCGCGTTCGCCGTGATGATCCCAGTCGGTGTGATACAACTGCACAAACCGCACCCCGCGTTCGATCATTCGCCGCGCCAGCAGCGCATTGGCCGCAAAGCCCGAATCGCCCGGCTTCACGCCGTACAACGCCAGCGTCGCCGCAGATTCCTGGCTCAAATCCATCAACTCCGGCGCGCTGGTTTGCATGCGAAAGGCCATTTCGTAAGCGTTCAATCGCGTCAGAATTTCGGGATCGCCAGTTTTTTCGTGTCGCGCTTTGTTCAGTGCGCCGACCGTATCGTAAAAATCGCGCTCCTGTTCGCGGGACAGGCCTTCTGGGCTGCGCAAATTCAGAATGGCATCGCCGCTGCTGCGAAATGGCACGCCTTGAAACGAAGTCGGTAAAAAGCCGCTGCTCCACAAACTGGCTCCGGCGCGCGGGCCGCGCCGGCCACTTTGCAGCACGACAAAGCCTGGCAAATTCTGCGATTCGCTGCCCAAACCATAAGTCACCCAGGCGCCAAAGGCCGGGCGTCCGGGAATCTGAAAGCCAGTATTCATAAACAGCTTTGCCGGGCCATGGTTGAACACATCCGTTGACATTCCGCGCAACCAGCACACCTCATCCACAATCTGGCGATGATGCGGCAGCAATTCGCTCAGCGTCATTCCCGATTGTCCGTACTGAGCGAATTTGCGTTTTGTGCCGAGCAGCGTTTCGTTGCCTTTCAAAAAGGCGAATCGTTTGCCTTTCATCAAACTCGGCGGCGGCGGTTGTCCGGTCAATTCGCTCAGCTTCGGTTTGTCGGAAAACAACTCCAGTTGCGACGGCGCGCCCGCCATAAACAGATAAATCACGCGCCTGGCTTTGGCTGGCATCGGCGGTTTGCGCGCGGCCATTGGGTTGGTCGGGTCAATCTGTGGGCGTTGCGGCGCGGCATTCACGCCGTCGCGCGCCAGCAAACAGTTCAGCGCGATGGCGCCCAATCCAACCGCGCATTGCCCAAAGAAATGACGGCGCGTGATGTCTTGCAATTCGGTTGACGTAGGAGGATTCATTTTTCGTCCTGTCGCGTAAGGGGTGGATAAGTTTTCGATGTTTGTTTCCTGAGCACCAACAACCGTCAGGCGTAAAGCAAATACCGTTGGCGACGTTCGGCAAAATCTTTTTCTCCGGCCTGCCATGAATCGGCGATGGCGTTCAGCGAAACGCCGCCTTCGATTTGTTCGCGCAGCTTGTTCGTTCCGGCAATCACGTCGAAAGGCAATCGGTCGAACACATATTCATAAGGCGGCGATTGCCATTTGAACCCGTCAGGATAAAGATCGTGCATGGCTTTGATGACGGCGACGCCTGTGATGACGGGTTTGAACGCTTCGCGGTTTGTGACGTGAAGCTGCGCGCCGTGACAAAGTTGCGCGACGTGTTTTTGAAAAGTCGGTTTGAAACTGTGCGGGCGGAAATGAACGCCGGGCAATTGATGATTGTTCAGGTGTTCTGCCAGTTCGTAAGCATCGGCGTATGGCGCGCCTGTGATTTCAAACGGGCGCGTCGTGCCGCGGCCTTCGCTGAACTTCACGCCTTCGATCAAGACCGTGCCCGGATACACCGCCGCCGAATCCAGCGTGGGAATGTTCGGCGAAGGCAGCACCCACCGTGCGCCAGTGTCGTCAAACCAGAATTTGCGTTTGTACCCTTCCATCGGAACGATTTCCAGATCGCAGCCGATGCCGAACTCTTCGTTGAACATCAGCGCCAGTTCGCACACTGTCATTCCGTGACGCATGGGGATTGGAAACATGCCGACGAAAGATTCGTGGCCGGATTCCAGAATGTTGCCTTCGATGCTGTTGCCGTTGATCGGATTTGGGCGGTCGCAGACGATGAAGCGTTTGCCGAGTTCTTTGGCCGATTGCATTGCCAGCGCCATAGTGTAAATGAAGGTGTAAACGCGCGTGCCGACATCCTGCACATCGAAAACAAGCACGTCCACGTTGCTGAGCATTTGCGCTGTCGGTTTGCGAACTTCGCCATACAGCGAATAGGCCATGACGCCTGTGCGCGCGTCGCTGAAGCCTTCCCATTCGATCATGTTGTCCTGGGTTTCTCCGCGAATGCCGTGTTGCGGACCGAACAGCGCGGTCAGGTTGACGTCCGAATGCTCTTTCAGATGGTCTGCCGAATGGCGAAAGTCGTGATCAATCGAAGCCGGATGACAGATCAATCCTGTTCGCGCGCCTCGCAGCAAGTGCAAACGGTCGCGGAGCAGGACTTCAATTCCAAGCGCTATTTTGTTCATCGGATGAAAATGGGAAAAGTAAGCTTCGCGCTTTCAACGTCGCAAGCAAGAGGATTCCGCGCCAATCATTGGGCTTGCCGGATCAGAAACGCCAATCCTCCAAACACCACAACCATGGCCAGAATCAACAGCGCGATACCTATGCCGATTGCCAGATAATTCTTTTCTACAAAACCGCGAGACGGCTGGTCATCGGAGCTTTGTTCCTGTTGTTGAATCTCGCGCCAGCGTTCGCTCATCTTTTCGATGGAAGCCGGATACGTGCCGCCGCCGGATGGTGTCGGGGGATTTGCCAGATTTTCCTGTTGTTTTTGGGAATCGTTCATGGCGGGTGGAGTATCCGAGATGCGCTTGCGGGCTGTCAACGCGGTTTTTCTTTTCCCGGCGTCTGGCAATTTTGTGTTGAGTATGGTTGATTTGGCTTGCCGATGTTGCGGCTCTGCCGAGCGCACATCTGTAATCAATGTTAAACAATCAAGAAAGGTTATTGCTGAAACTTACATGCCCAAATTAAGCGCATTTCCCAAAGCATTCATGGATGATTTGTGCGTGCATCGCACGATGTCTTTATTCGATTGGATTGATCTGGCCGCAACCCTGGACGTTGACGGCGTGGAGATGTATCCGGGATTTTTCGCCAGCTTCGAACCGGATTACGTAGCCAAGGTAAAACAACACGCCGAATCCAAGGGGCTGGAAATCCCTATGATGTGCTGTTCGCCGGATTTCACGCAGCACGACGCGGCGGAACGCGAAAAGGAACTGGAAAAAGAACGGTTCTGGATTGATCTGACCGCGCAACTCGGAGGTCAGTTTTGCCGAGTGCTTTCAGGTCAGCGTCGCGAAGACGTTTCGCGCGAAGACGGCGTTCGGTACACGGTCGAATGCATCAACGCCGTAATTCCTTATGCCGCAGAACGCAACATCGTTCTTAACATGGAAAACCATTACAAGGACGGTTACTGGAAATTTCCCGAATTCGCCCAGCATCTGGATGTGTTTCTGGACGTCATCAATCATCCGTTGTTGAAAGATTCGCCATGGTTCGGCGTGAACTTCGATCCGTCGAATTCGATCATCTGCGGCGAAGACCCGTTGGATGTGTTGGAGGCGGTCAAACATCGCGTCGTCACCATGCACGCTTCGGATCGGTATCTGATCAGCGGCACGATTGAAGACTTGAAATCTCAGGACGGTTCGACGGGCTACGCCAAAAACCTGAAGCACGGCGTCATTGGCAAAGGCCTGAACGATTACGACAAGATTTTTTCCACGCTCAAAGCCGAAGGCTTCGACAGTTGGATTTCCATCGAAGACGGCGAAAACGGCATGGAAGAATTGCGTGAATCAGTCGCCTTTTTGCGTCGCAAGATGGCCGAGCATTTTTAGTCGAGGGGGGAAGGACAGTCCGCTGGATTGTCCTCCGTCGTTTATGCGCCCAACAGTTTTTGTCACCAGACAGCTTCCCCAGCCGGTGATGGATCGGCTTGGCGAAGTGTGCGATTACCGCGTTGGCACGACGCAGGGCGAACTTTCGCGCGAAGCATTGCTGGCGGGCGTGCGCGACGCCAACGCGCTGGTTTGTTTGCTGACCGATACCATTGACCGTGAAATCATCGAAGCCGGATCGAAGCTGCGCGTGATCGCCAATATCGCGGTTGGGTACAACAACATTGATGTCGCGGCGGCGCATCAGAGTGGAATGTTCGTCACCAACACGCCTGGCGTGCTGACCGAAGCCACGGCAGATTTGACCTGGGCGTTGATTCTGGCTGTGACTCGCCGTGTGGTGGAAGCGGATGCGTTTTTACGTGCGGGCAAGTTCACAGGCTGGGATTTCGACATGCTGCTTGGGTCGGGGCTGACGGGAAAAATTCTCGGAGTCGTTGGTTACGGCAGAATCGGCAGAGCCGTTGCGCGGCGAGCGACTGGGTTTGGAATGGGTGTGATTTACTGCGGACGCGACGACATCGCCTATCGCGACGATCCGCAACACAACACGCTGATGGTCACGCGGCAAACGGCAACCAGCCCGTTGACGCAAAGCGCGCGAATTGACGGATTGGCCGCGCGCCGCGTGACTTTCAATCAACTGCTGGAACACGCCGACATCATTTCGATGCACGTGCCGTTGGCGGCCACCACCAAACATCTGATTAACGCGGCGGCGTTTGCCAAAATGAAACCGTCAGCTTATTTGATCAACACTGCGCGCGGCCCCGTTGTGGATGAAGCCGCGCTGGTTCGGGCTTTGCAGCAAGGCCGCATTGCCGGCGCCGGGCTGGATGTGTTCGAACATGAACCAGCCATCACGGCTCCGCTGCTGGAAATGCCGAACGTCGTGTTGCTGCCACACATCGGCAGCGCTACGCGCGAAACTCGAACTGCTATGGCTATGCTGGCGGTGGAAAACGCGATTGATGTATTGTCTGGCCGCAATCCCCGAAATCCTGTCGTGCCATAACTCTAAACTGCCAAATTAACCACTGATGTTACGCGCTAAGGAATCGAACATTGGGTTTGACACGGTTTTCGTCCCGACAGGGACGGTTTGAAAGTAGCCCGGCAGTTCACTGCCGGGAAAGGCGGCAAATGAATCGGCGTCCTGCAGGGACGCCTGAATTCCCGCCAGCGTAAGAATCAAGCATCCTTACAGGACGCGGCAGAAAAACCTCTGCTACCCGGCGATGAATCGCCGGGCTAATTTCAACCGTCCCTGCCGGGACGAAGAAGCTGTCAACTGCTTTGCCTGATTTGCTATCGCGTAACATCAGTTAACCATTAAGCATTGCCCATTAGCCATTATCTGAAAGGGGAAAGGCGGACTTCCTGTCTGTCGAATAATGGTCAATGGCTAATTGTGAAATTCGTCAGCGGCATCTCAAATCATCTCACTCCAGTATCTTTACCAATGCCTGCATTTGTTTGAATTCCGGCGTGCCTGCCGGGCACAGTTCGAACAACGCCATTTCCACCGAAGAAATTACTGCGCCCGCTCTGGCCATTTTGTTGAGAGCGACTTCGCGGTTGCGCGGCAATCGCGTTGCAACCGCGTCGCTGAGCAAATGGACTTGATAGCCGTTTTGCAACAAATCGTGAGCGGTCTGGCTGACGCAGATGTGAGCTTCGATGCCGCACAGGATGATTTGTTCCGCATGAAGCTCGCGCAAGCGCAGATCGAATTCCGGCACGCCACAAGCGGAAAACGACAGCTTTTCGATTGGCTCTGAATTTTCAGGCAGATGATCGGCGATTGCCTTGACCGTTCGGCCAAGCCCTTTCGGATATTGTTCGGTGACGATGATCGGCAGATTCAACAGCCTGGCCGATTGAACCAACAATGCAATGCGCGCGGCGATTGAGTCAAAATCGCTGATGATCTGGCGAAAAGCTTCCTGCATGTCAATCACGGCCAACGCCGCTCGCCGCCGGTCAAGTAATGCCGGGTGTCTGGTAGCCATAAGTTTTCTCCGTTAATTCGACAGTTGAGTTTGTTCGCTTCCGATCGGTTGCGGAATTGATCCAATCAATTCTCGCGCCGGGCGCGCCAACGCCGTGTAAGCCAGCAGCACCAACGCAATCCATAGCAAATCCGACAACAGCAGATGCACGATCTGCAACCAGATGGGCGCGTGCAACAACAGGTTGATCAATCCGGCGGCGAGTTGAATCAACACCAGGGCAATCAGCGCCGTTGAAAATCGTTTTGCCAGATTGCTGGCGCGCGTTGCGACGGCGGTGACGATCAACCATGCGCTGACTGCCACAGCGATGAAAGGATGATAAAACCGCAATCGAATCAGCACGTGCGAACCGGGCGATAAATCCTGTTTGAGGCCTTCGGCCAGAGAGGTCACTGGGAAGAGCGTGCCGCCCAAAGCGGTGATGGCTCCGCTGACGCCTAAAATCAATGTGCCAATTATGGCCAGCCACAACATCCAATTCAGGTTTTTTCGTGGAACTGGTTCCGATTCCGGCTCAATTGATGCCGTCCAGGCAGTCAACGTCAAACTCGCCACCAGCAAAAAGGTGTTGATCAAATGTCCCGCCATCCACCAGGCGCGCGCGATGGATTTGTTTTCGGCGACGTATTCAAACAGCACCAACCCAGCGCCGACGGCGGCTTCGGTCAACATGAAAAACATGGAAAGCCAGGCGAATTTCCTGGCCGGATGTTGTTTGGCGAACAGACGAATTGCCCAAACCAGCAATGCGACGGTCAGCAACAACGCCAACCCGCTGGTCAGCCGGTGAGAAAATTCAATTAACGTTTTGATGCTTGGGGTTCGTGGAATGATTTCGCCGTTGCATAACGGCCAATGACTGCCGCAACCCGCGCCCGAACTGCTGGCGCGAACATACGCCCCCCATAGGATGACGAGCAGGTTGAACGCCAACACGCCCCATGCGTACTTGGCGAAATGTGAAAGTTTCATTGCGATCCTCGAAAAAAAGTTATGAAGAAATTTGACCGCACGCAGTATCTCAAAGTCCGCTTCGATGAACAAAATCGCCCAAAAGAAATCGCCCAAAACAAATCGGGTGACCAGGATTTGACCCGATCACCCGAAGTTGCGGAATGAGTTGTGTCGCCAATGGCGGAATTACAAAAGTAAGAAGGGATGATTACAATTCACGCGGGCTGGCATATTGTTCATATCGGCGAAGCGGTTCCCATTCAGCAGAATATTCAAAACGCATTTCAGGACAACGCTCTTCCAGTTTGACTATCTCGACGGCTTCGATGAACAGACGATCGAGATTTTCGATGGGGCTGCCGGTTTTCATACAGGCGGCAACGTGAGTGCGAATGACCTTGTCAACCTTGACCCGGATTCCGGGCGTAAGTTGATTGATCATTTTCAGGGTTTGGTCGGATATTTTCATGATTTCTCTCCTGCTTGAATTTAAGAATTAGGGCTTAAGAAGGTAATCATACACCGGATTATCTGGTTTGCAATTATTTCCTGCCCCCGGCGACAAATTTTCGGCAATTTCTGGTTTCAGCAGACAACCCTTCACCTGTGAAAATTGCGGCTGGAAGAAATTTCTTCCAGCCGCACCAAGACTCCCTAATAATCAAATCCCCTGATTTCTAGTTCTTCGGCAGAATTACAGTATCAATGACGTGAATGACTCCGTTGGTGCAGGAAATATCAGTTTTGACGACGCTGGCATTGTCAATCATCACCTTGTCACCTTTGACTGTCACTTTTGCAGACGAACCCTGGACGGTCTTGGCGGATTTGATCTTCACCACATCAGCCGCCATCACCTTGCCCGAAACCACGTGATACAGCAAAACCTTTTTCAAGGCTTCTTTGTCTTTCAGCAGGCCTTCCAGCGTGGCTTTAGGGATTTTCGCAAATGCTTCATCGGTCGGGGCGAAGACAGTGAAGGGGCCATCGCCTTTCAACGTTTCGACCAATCCGGCTTCTTTAACCGCTGTCACCAAAGTGTTGAAGCTACCTGCGCCAACCGCCGTATCAACTATGTCTTTTTCAGCGTTCACATTGGCGGACACGGGCATCACAGCAACTCCGGCGAACACGGCCAGAGACAAAAACAGAGCAGAAAACAGACCTTTCAATTTCACGAGACATTCTCCTTTTTCGTAATTGTTAATTGGCGCAATCGAATAATTCTGAACTTAAATTCCAGATTGTTGATTGCGTTACCTCCCTCCGTTTAAATCGCATTTCGATTCAAACTCTCTCCAAGAGACAAACCGAAGATACTCTTGTGTCTATATTTTGTCAATGACTTTATTTGGAAATTTAGGCATAAGGTCAAGTCTAAGGCATAGAGAGACAGGACAAGATTTTGACAAACAGTTGCAAGAATAGGGTTTGACACAGGATTGCCGGAAAGCGCAGATATGGAGGAAAGGCTTTGGCTGGTGAGCGAAAGTGAGGTTTCAATAGATTAGGAGCCTGAGAACGCTGCGGCGACTCAGGCTCCGCGAGTGTTTAGAATTTGAAAACGACGCCGATGGCGATATTCACGTTGTGCTGGCTTTTATCGAAAAACGGGGAGGTGAACTTCGGTTTTCCGGTGATGAAGTCGCGGACTTCTCCACGAATGGCGAAGTTATTGACGATGTTCAAATCCACGCCTCCGCCGTAGCTGAACGCCCAGGTTGTGTTGGCCGTATCGCCCTGCACGGGTTGGCCAGTAGAAGTTTGCGCGTCGCCCGAATAGCGTCCCATTCCCAATCCGGCGGCAATGAACGGAGAAAGACCTCCTTTGGGGAAGAGTTTCAATTTCAATCCCGGAGTGAAAAACAGCGATGAATAACTGTTCGGCAGGACAATGTTCGTCGCTCGGATTTTGGTGCTTGGCGCTCCGGCGATCAGCAATTCGCCGTACAAATTGACGAGTTGCCCGTCCACGAATCGCCGACCGTAAGTGATTTCGTAAGACACCGCGCCGTCAAAAGCGGTGCTGATGGTTTGCGGGACGGAAATTCCCTTGTCGCCGGTTTTCAACCGCCCAATCAAAAAAGAAAGCTCGCGCTCCTGAGCGAACGCGACTGTGACGCTGCCGAACAAAATAAACAGAACCGCCAACAAGTTTCCTGTGCGGATAAACTTCATAGTGGAATCCCTCCTTGATCGTTTATGGAACGATCGGTTGATGTTATTTAAAGGGGTAAAGCTTTGGTCGTTTGTGTCATCAAACTGCGGTCAATTATCATCAGCCTGCGTTCAATTACAAACTCGAAATCGTCTCCTTTATCGCTGTCACAAATGTCAAAGATTCGCGTTCTGCCCGATAGTCTGGCCAATAAAATCGCCGCCGGTGAAGTCGTCGAACGGCCTGCGTCCATCGTCAAGGAATTGATCGAAAATTCGATTGACGCCGGAGCCAAAAGCATTGAAGTCGCCGTCGAATCCGGCGGGCGACGTTTGATTCGCATCAGCGACAACGGCGAAGGCATGTCGCGCGACGATGCCATTCTGGCGTTTGAGCGCCACGCCACCAGCAAGCTGAAAACCGCCGAAGATTTGGAAGCGATTGTCACGCTCGGTTTTCGCGGCGAAGCGCTGGCTTCGATTGCTTCGGTGGCCAAAGTTCGACTGCGAACTCAAACGGCAACAGACATTGTCGGCAGCGAAATCGAAATCAGCGGCGGACGAATGCTCAACGTTCGTGATGTCGCGTTTACGCCGGGCGCGGAATTTGAAATCCGCGAACTGTTTTTCAATGTTCCGGCGCGCCGAAAATTTCTGAAATCCGAAGCGACAGAAAGTTTCCATATCGCCAATCTTGTGACTCATTACGCGCTGGCCAATCCGCGCCTGTCGTTCCGGCTGACGAACAACAACCGCGAAAGCATACGCACCACGCCCGCCGCGGATTTGCGCGAACGCGCTTACCAGCTTTTCGGCGGCGAATTCATCGCCAGCCTGATCGAAATCGGCGGCGAAGCGGGCGAAATGCGCGTGCGCGGTTTTGTCTCTTCGCCTTCGGCCACGCGCACGACCAAAGACAGCCAGTACTTTTTCATCAATGGCCGTTACGTCCGCGACAAAGTCATCAGTCGCGCCTTGATCGAAGCCTATCGCGCGATGATTCCGGCGGGCGTTTACCCTTCGGCGATGTTGTTTGTCGAAATGCCTCCGCACGAAGTTGACGTCAACGTCCACCCAGCCAAAACCGAAGTTCGTTTTGTGCGCAGCACGATTGTTCATGATTTGATACGCGACGCCGTGCGCTCTGCCATCGGTTCGTCCAAAGCCGCCGTGACCCTGTTCGCCAAACCTGAACTCGCGCCTGCTCCCACCACAGCAGAAACCTATCGTTCACATGTGTTTGGAGAAAAACCGCCGCAGATTTCACGCGAAGAATTGCGCGAGGCTTTCAAAATTCAGGCTCCGCCTCCGATTCCACAGCAATCTAAAATGGATTTGAGCGGAAGCGATGACCAGGTTGGCGCCGCGACCGGTAAAGATAGTTTTTCAGAGTCGGTCGTTTCCGAAAACATCGAGTCAATCGTTGAGGCTCCAACAACCATTGAGCCTGATCCGATGCAACTATACGGTCATCGGCTGGGTTGTCTGGGAGCCAAAGCCGCTGACTCAAACTCACAACTCAAACCGGCGCAAAGCCTGACGCTCATCGCCGACGAGGTGAATCCGCTCGGCCAGATGCACAACAGTTTCATCATCGCCACCGACAGAACCGGGTTGCTGTTGATTGACCAGCACGTAGCGCACGAACGCATTTTGTTTGAACAGCATTGGAACGCGCTGCGAAGAAAGAAAGTCGAAACCCAACGATTGCTGATTCCAGAAACGCTTGATTTATCGCCTGCCCAGGCTGCCGCGTTCGATCAGTTATTGCCCGAACTGGAAGAAAACGGATTTGAGCTTGGGCGTTTGTCGGGGCGCACCATTGCCATCAAAGCCGTTCCGGCCATGCTCGGCGCTGGCGTCGCTCGCACCTTGTTGCTGGAATTGCTGGACGCGATTGAAGAAAACCGCCGAGGATTGTCGCTGGATGAACTCCGCGCGGAAATCGCCGCCAGCCTGGCTTGTCGTGCAGCGATCAAAATCAATATGCAGTTGGCTCCTGAGAAAATGCGCTGGCTGATTGATGAGCTGATGAAGAAAGAAAACCCTGCAACTTGCCCTCACGGTCGCCCGATCATTCTGCGCATCACTGCGCGCGACATCGAAAAAGGCTTTCAGCGAACTTGATTGAACCTGCCCTGTCTCAACTCGATTGCGAATCAGGCACAAGTTCAGGGTGGTTTTGGCTCAGCCAGCCGAGTACTTCCCGACGAAGCCCATGACAAAACTCCACCAACTCATCAGCATCTTGCGCCGTTACGACCCCGGCTCTGTCGTATTCGGCGATGTTGCGTTTACGGCGGCAGGTATCCAGATAGTCGGCATCATCTTGCCATTGTGCGCCGAGAATCTCCGGCAACGCTGTAATGGTGCGGTAATGCTGCAACGTCTTTTCAGACCTGTAACCGGAAGTGTGCAACAAGATGGTGCATAGTTTGAGCGCAGCGTTGTAAGCGATTCCGAAGCGCCAATCGGCAGAAATGTCGCCTTCCGCGTCAGCCAAATCGCGGGCGACAATCGCAAACAGATCGGAAATTTCCTGTGGGCTGGTTTGGTGCTTGCGCAACCAACCATTGTCAGCCCATTGCTGCAAGCTCATCTTCGTTTCCAATCACAAAAAGTTTCGGCGCGGCCAACACCGAACTGATGAAATGCTCGTGTTCTTTTTTTCGTCGTAAGAATTCTTCTTTTGTGAACACGTGCGGATTGAGTTCGCGTCCGATGCGCTTGGCCGGGCCGGACAACAGCTTCCCCAATTGCCGCAAACTCAAATTGCCAATCACAATCAGGTCAATGTCGCTTTCGGCTTTTTCAGTTCCAGCGGCTACTGACCCGAAAACAAAGGCCAATTCAATTTCAGAAGCGGTAAGCGCCTTGCGCAAAACCTCCACAACTCCATCTGTTTTTAAAACCAGATTGCGAATGTCCGGGTAAAGCGGATGATGCCGATTGGCTCGGTAATACGTGCGATTGCCGTCCGGCCACGATTCGACGACTCCCAAACTGGACAAGCGCCGCAATTCCTGCCGCACAGTCGCATCGGCCAATCCCGATTGCCGCTCGATTTCCCGCACGTGCAATTGATTGTGGCCAACACCAAACAACAACCGAAAAATTTCCGCTTTCACCCGCGATGAAAGCAATTCTGTCAGCGTATTCATATTGCGAGCTTATACCACGCAATTGCGAGGTATTACCACTCAATCGTCAAAAACTACCCAATCGCCATCAAGCTTCCTGACGTGCGGAAGTACATCACGCCTTGGGAAATCGCTGGCGTCGCCAGACACGGTTCGCCCAGGTTGTTTTTCGCCAGGACTTCCAGCTTCGGCCCGGCTTTGAGGACGTAAACCATGCCGTCTTCCGTCGGGCAGTAGATTTTGCCGTCCGCCGCAACCAGCGAAGCCGAACAAACGGCGTCCGTTCCCAGCCGCTCTTCAAACATTTTTTCGCCCGTCTTGAAATCGTAACAGCGCAACAGGCCGTTGTAATTCGCCACGTACAAATAACCACCGTACATCACCGGAGTGGAAATGTAAGCGCCGCCGTTCGGCACGCTCCAGGCGACGCCTTCGTTGCTGGTTGCGCCATCAGTCAGCGAAATGTCTCCGGTTGCCGAAGGACGAACGGCGAACAAGGGCGTTTTGCCTCCGTGCGCGTTGGTCAACACGATCAATCCCTCCGCCACGAAAGGCATCGGCACGGGAATGTCTCCGCCACCTTTCAGCCGCCAGAGTTCTTTGCCGGTTTCCAGATCGTACGAAGCAATGTACGGGTAACCATTGGCGACGATTTGCGTGCGAGCGCCGTCCGAATGAATCAACGGCGTTCCCCAACTGTTTTCGCAAACGCCTTTGCGCGAAGTTCGCCAAAGCTCCTTGCCGTCTTCCAAACTCAGCGCAGCGATGAACGGGTCTTTAGGATCGTCGCATTGCACGACAATGCGGTCTTTGTGCAACGCCGGAGAACTGCTGAATCCCCAGGCGACGCTGCGCCAGGTGACGTTGATGCGTCCCAGGTCTTTTTGCCAGAGCAGCTTGCCTTTCATATCCAGGCAATACAGCCCATCCGCGCCGAAAAATCCCACCAGCCGTTTGCCGTCCGTGACCAGCGTGGTGTTCGCGTGCGAAGCTTTTTCGTGGCGCACAGTCGAAGGTTTGGCGTCGCGGATCAATTGTTCCCACTTCAGTTTTCCGTTTTTCTTTTCGTAACACTGAATCAGCCAACGCTGTTCGTCATCGTCTTTGGCCGGTTTGATGTCGCCGTACAGGCCGATGCGCAGCGAAGGTTTGCCGGATTTCGGCACAGCCGTCGCCAGATAAATTCGATCTTTCCAGATGATGGGGCTGGCGTGTCCCAGTCCGGGAACTTCGGTGCGCCACAACACGCCTTCGGGTTTGCCCGCGGTGGCGTCAACGTTCCAGGTGGAGCGCGTCGGAAATCCATCGGCAACGCCTTGCCCGGCAGGGCCGCGAAATTGTGGCCAGTTCTGTTCGGGTTTGAAGGTCAGGGAAGTTGCAGGCAACGCGAGCAGAGAGGTTGCCAGAAATGAACGGCGTGAAAGTGTCATCAAAATCTCCTTCTTATTGCGGTGGTCTGATTTGTTGAACCAAAGTTTGAAATCGCTGGTCTGTACGAAGATTTTCAAAGTTCGGTTCGGCTTTCAATTTCAGCAGCCATGGGCTTCTATCCTGCAAGGCTTTGTTGAGCCATTCAAAGGCGCGATCCTTGTCGCCCAATCCGGCATAAACTTTGGCAATTTCGTAAGGTCGCACATTGCCCGTTTGCGCCAGTTGCAACAGTTTTTCGAGTAACTTTTGCGCCTCGCCGTTTCGCCCTGCCACAGCGTAGGCGTGGCCAAGCGCCGCCAGCGCCAGCGGATCGTCGTTGCTCAACTCTCGCGCCTTGAGCAGTTCGGCGATGGCCTGATCGAACATGTTTTTCTGCACATAAGCGCGACCCAAATCCAGATGAGCGGGGAAATAGCGGGATTCTATCTGCAACATCTTTCGACAGACTTCGATGGCGCGGTCGTACTGCTCGGCGTAAAAGTAGGCGAAATACAAATCCAGATGAACGCGCAGCGAATAAGGATCGTATTCCAACGCCAATTGACCGGCTCGAATGGCTTCGTCATAACGATCCAGTCCCTGCAACACTGCGCTTTGCCGCGCGTAGGCTTCGGCCAGGTTCGGGTTCAGCGCGATGGCGCGTTTCAATTCGTTTTCCGCGACCGGCAGATTCCAGCCAAAGAAATTGACCGTGCCCAGCGACAGATGGGCTTCAGGCAGATTGTCATCCAATCGGACGGCTTGTTCGGCGTTGAACCGCGCCAGATCGGCAATTTCCGGCGTCGCCAATCCATTGGCCGCCAACGTGGCATAAACATCGGCCAGGCCTGAATAGGCCAGCGCATAATTTTGATCCAGCGCGATGGCCTCTCTGTAAAGCTCTATCGCCTTGCGAAAACCTTCGATGGATTGACGGTTCCATTCAAACCGGCCATTCAGATAAAACCGATAGGCTTCGGGATTGTCCGTGTAACGCTTGGTTACTTGCTGACGTTCTTCGCCGGTCAATTGCGTGCGCAATCGTTCGGAAACCCGTTCGGAAATCACCGACTGCGCGGCCAACAGGTCCGACATTTTGTGCTGAAAAACATCTCCCCACAGACGGCTGTTGTCGCGCGTGCTGACCAGCTCCAGCGTTATCACCAAAGTCTGATCGCGTTTTTCCAGCCGTCCTGTCAGCAGAGCTTCGACGTTCAGGGTTTTGCCGAGTTCAATCGGGTCCACTTCCTGCTTTTTGTAGCGAAAGACCGTCGTGCGCGACATGACTTTCAGTCTGGGAAGTTTGGACAAATTGCCGATGAGGGTTTCGGTGACGCCGTCGGTGATGTATTCCAAATCCGGATCGTCGTTTTGATTCGCCAGCGGCAGAATGGCTATGGACTGAACCACATCGTCGTTGCGAATCATCCAATATGCGCTCACCGCCATCGCCGCCAGCAAAACTGCCAGAGCGACAAAAATCCATTTGACGCGTTTGCCAGACGCCTGAGTCACTTGGCCGGTCGGCAGATCGGATTGCTGGCTGATTCGTGAAGAAGAAGTCTGCGGCAAAAAAGCCGTGTCCGCGTTTTGTTCGGCGGTTTCCGCTGAAGGTTTGACGGCGAGCGCGCCAAAATTGTGGCTGTCTGATTCAAATTCCAGACGCCGTTTGAGCAGCTTCAAATCCGCCGCCAGTTTTTTGGCCGTTTGATAACGCTGCTCGCGGTCTTTGCCCAGCAGCTTCAGTATGATTCGTTCCAGTTCGGGCGAAACCCTTTCCAACCGCGCAGGCGGACGATCCAGAATGGCGACAAGCGTATCCGGGACTGTTTGCCCCTTGAACGGCGTTTTCCCGGCCAGCATTTCAAAAATCACCACTCCAATGCTCCACAAATCGCTTCGGTTGTCGGCCTTTTGCCCGCGAGTCTGTTCGGGCGACATGTAGGCTACAGTTCCCATCACAGTGCCGGGCAACGTGTCGGTGCTGGTGGCGAAGGATTGTTCTTCGGAATCTGAAGCGGGCGTGACCGGATGCGTGACGGCGGCCAGGCCGAAATCCAGCACCTTCACGAATCCGTCCGGGCGCAGCATGATGTTTTCTGGTTTGATGTCGCGGTGAACGATTCCCGCCGCGTGCGCCGAATCCAGCGCATTGGCGATCTGTATGGCGATGTCCAGCGCGTCCAGTTCCGACAGCTTTTCGCGTTTGATTCGTCGGCGCAGAGTTTCGCCTTCGACATATTCGCTGGCGATGTAATGAATGCCCTGATGTTGGCCGATGTCGTAAATCGAAACTATGTTCGGATGAGCGGTGGCGCTGGCGGCTTTGGCTTCGCGTTCGAACCGTCGGACGCGGTCGGGCGATGAAACGAATTCTTCGGGAAGAATCTTCAGCGCGACTTTGCGATTGAGCCGGTTGTCTTCGGCCAGAAACACCTCGCCCATGCCTCCGGCTCCGATGCGCGACAACACGCGATACTGGCCCAGCGATTGGCCTATCAATTTTTCTGATTCGTTTTCCGATTTGGGTTGGCTGACGGTTTCGACCGCAGGCGCGGCCAGGAAATTCCCAGCCTGTTCATTGCTGGCCAGCAATTCTTCGACCTGGTGCCTTAATTCCTCGTTCCCCGCGCAGGCTTCGTCAAGAAACGCCTTGCGCCGGTCTGGCGCAATATCCAAAGCCGCGTGATAAAGACTGCCAATTTGCCGGTAAAGCTCCGGAGTCATACTTTGGGAGGGAAGGCCGCGCGAACACGGCTGTTTTCAGAAGTCAGTAGTTGTTATTTCAATTCTCTATACAGCCAGGCGCGAGCCAGACTCCAATCGCGTTCAATGGTGGCGTGCGAAACGCCCAGCGCGACGGCGGTTTCTTCAATCGTCAGCCCTGCGAAAAAACGCATCTCTATGATCTGTGAATGACGCGGTTCCAACGATGACAGTTTTTCCAAAGCCTGATCCAGCGCAACCAGATCGTAATCCTGCTGTTGTCCGACGCGGTCAGCTTCGCTCAGCGAAACGGTGTAATTACTGCCGCCGCGTTTTTCGGCTTGCGCGGCGCGCGCGTGATCCACCAGCAAACCGCGCATGATCTTGGCTGCCAACCCGAAAAATTGCGCGCGATTTTGCCAGCTCGTCTGTTCCTGACTGACCAGCCTCAAATACGCTTCGTGAACCAGCGCCGTCGGTTGCAAGGTGTTCTGATCGGCCTGACGACGCAAATATCCTTTGGCCAGTCGCCGCAATTCGTCGTAGACCAACGGCAATAACTGGTCAAACGCAGATTTATCTCCGTCGCTCCAACGCAGGAGCAATTGAGTGATCTGTTCTGCCACTTTCGTTCCTTTATTATTTTCAGGCGATGATAGAAATGAATTGCCAACGCGATTCGCACCGGAGTCTAGCAAAAAGCCCCAAGCTCGGCAAAACTGAGGTAATCTGAGGCGTTTTGGCGATTTTTGAAGCTCCGAGTACACTGTGCGCCGCTTTCAACACGATCACAATTTCACCGGAGCAAAAAGGCGATGGATTCAATTACGCAGGGATTGCTGGGCGCGACAGCGGCTCAGGCGGCGCTGAAAAAACGTTTGCCGCGCGGCGCAGGTATGATTGGAGCGGTCGGCGGAGTGGTTCCCGATCTGGACGTGTTCATTCGTTCGTTCAACGATCCGACCGTCGGATGGTTGTTTCATCGCCATTTCACCCACAGTTTGTTTTTCATTCCGTTCGGCGGATTTCTGGCAGCGTTGCCGTTTCTGTTCATGCCACGATTCCGCGACCACAAACGCGAAGTCATTCTGGCGGCCATCATCGGATACGCCACGCACGCGCCGCTGGATATGTTCACCAGCTACGGCACGCAAATGTTCTGGCCGTTTTCCAATTACCGCGTCAAACTGGATTGGATAGGCATTGTTGATCCGGTTTATTCGATCCCGCTGGCCATTGGCGTGTTTCTGACCATGCGAACTCTGAGCATGCGTCCGGTGCGAATCGCTTTGTTGCTGACAAGTTTGTACATCTGTTTCGGCGGTTGGCAGCATCATCGAGGTGTAGTCATTCAAAGCCGACTGGCCGAATTGCGCGGTCATCGCATCGAATATGCCAGAGTCATGCCTGCGCCGGGCTGGTTGGTCATGTGGCGTTCGGTCTATGTCAGCAACGGACGGTTGTACAGCGACGGCATCCAGGCCAATTGGTTTCGCGCGCCGCGCGTCTTGCCCGGAGCTTCGGCGGATGTAACGACATTTGCCGATCTGCCCGCCAACGCCCAGTCCAACGCGGAAACCAGACGCCGTTTTGAAATCTTTCAATGGTTTGCCGATGGATTGATCGCGCCGGTTCCGGGCGAGATGGATGCCTGCGGCGATATGCGCATCACGTCCGAAGTCGAAAGTATGTCTCCGCTGTGGGGACTGAAACTCAACGCTGTCACCGGCGAAGCCCGGCGTTGGTCTCCATCAGCGACTCAAAACCGTGATGTTGTCGGTATCCTCCGTGGACTGGTGCTGGGCGATGATCGGTATCGCCCGCTGGATGAGTTGGAAACCGTGGATCGCCCGCGATGAAGTTGTTCTGGAAGTTGTTCTGGATGATGAGCAGGCTTTGACAAAGATTCCGCGCTCCTGTCTGTTGAATCGTGTGAGTCAGGTTGGAAAAATCGGATTCCGATAAAAAAAATACCATAATCGGAAATATTCCTTGACAGATTGCTCTCAGCGGTAGCATATTTCGCGCGCTGCTTCTTCCTGAAGTAGCACGTGGTCAATTCAAGAGTAACAAGCTGTAACTAAACAAACGCCTTATCGCCGTGACTGAATTCTGCCACCCCGATTCAGTCAGCCACTGGTTATTTTCAACTTTCAATTCAGGTTGTTTTTTCTTTGTCAGTCGCAGAGGTTCAGCATGCGTGTGCCCAAATCGTCTCCGGTTCGATTCGCTTTTGTAGCCATTCTGTCTTGCAGTCTGATTCTTTCACTGAGCGTTTCGCTCCGTCTGGCGGGCGTTTCCGCCAACCCGGTCAAGCGGTCTTCTTCCTCTGCCCCCCCCCGCAACTTTTAAGCCACAGTCTGGCAATGGCTAAAACGGTTTATCTGAAGTTTCTGGCTTTCTTTCAGGGCGGCGTCAATCTGGCGACGATGCGGAATAACACTCCACAAGCTTTCAGCTACTCTACCATCGGCACGTTGCCCGCCGCCGGGTACGACGATCCCAAACCGACCAATACCGCGAATTACGACAGTTACCTGACCAGACTCGCTGCGCGCGAAAACGCAGTCGGAAGCGGGCAGCCGATGCAGTTATTCGATCCTACTGCCGGAGCCGCCGTAGTTGGCGGAGTCAGTTACAACCTGGACAGCAAAAATTACAGTTTCTCGCTGCCTGTGATGTCGCTGGCCGGGCGCGCAGGGCTGAACGTCGGGCTGGGGCTTAGTTACAACAGCAAAATCTGGACTTCCGACGCGACGACCGGGACGATGATTTTCAATGGCGACCGCGGCTTTCCCGCTCCCGGATGGCACACCGGCTTCGGAGCCATTCTGATCAAACACACTTCGGTAGGGCCTTACACAAATTCGACCACAGGCAAATCTTCTATCATTTTCATCGCGCCGGACGGCACGCGCCGCGATATGGCTCACAGTTCGAATTGGGTGTTTGAAACTTACGATTCGACCTATCTGAAATTCGACGCCACGGCGCAGATTCTGTATTCGCCCGACGGCACGAAGATGAAATTCGGCGTGTATTCCTACGACACGGACGTTCACGATTACCTGGCGCTGCCCATCGAAATCAAAGACCGTAACGGCAATTTCATCAGCATCGCTTACCGCGATTTGACGACTTCTGCCGGAGTCAAAAAAGTCATTGATTACGTCACAGACACCGCCGGACGCCGCATAGATTTCAATTACCAGAACAACCGGCTGACTTCGATCAGCCAGACGCGCGGCGAAACGACGTTTTATTACGTCCGGCTGGATTACCAAGCCGTCACAATTCGCACGCGCTTTGTCGAACCTTACGTGACTGACCCGGCGACGATAAATAACACTCAGGTTTATTTTCCCGTGCGAGTTACTTATCCGACCGGCGCGGCGTATCAATTCAGTTACACCAGCTACGGGCAAATCAACGCCATCGCCAAAATCGCGCCGACAATTTCCGGGCAAGGCAACGAACGCGCCATCGCGCAAACCACGTTTCCGGTCAATCATTGTGTGGATTTGAACGCTCCGCCCAACAGTCCCGATTATTGTCTGCCGCAAACCGGCTCGCCGTATTTCACTTCGCGCACTGAATGGGCTGAAAACTGGCAAGGCGGGCAAACGCAAACCTATCAATACTATTTCAACTACGGTTTGCCACACGTCATCGTTGATCCGACCGGGCGGCAATTCAAACTGCAAACTGTCAATCAAACGATTTCAACGCAAATCTGGGCGCAAAACGCTGGCAACTGGACGAAAAAAGACGAAGCGACTTTTATCCACGACAACCTGAGTTATTACTCCAATCTGCGCCCGCAAGAGACCAAAACCGGCGCTGTCACTGGCGCTGGGTATTCCGTAAAGAAAACGCAGATCAGTTACATCCAGTCAAACGGGATATGGGTTCCGAATCAGCAGGACGAATTCGCCAATTCCACGCTTTATCGCCGGACAACGACGACTTACACCAGTTACCCTTCGCAGAACATTCTGGCTTTGCCGTTGGAAGTGTCTGTCTACAGCGGGGCGTTTGTTCTGCTGACCAAAGCGACCAACGCTTACGACCAGACAAGTTCGTTCACAGACAGCAACGGCCAAACGGCGAGTTACTTCATTGACGCCACCGCCGACGCGGCCATCCAGCACGACGACGCGAATTACGGCAGCGGCTTCACTGCGCGCGGCAACCTGACCAGCGTTACGCAGCATTCGGTCGTCAACGGTTCCGTCAACGATTCGCGGATTTTGAAACGAATCAGTTACGACACGAACGGCAACGTTCGCGCCGAAACCGACACGGCAGGCAATCGCAGACAGATCGTGTACACGGACAATTACGCGAACAAACCGAGCGGCATTGGAAACACCTGCGTTTATCCGTTCACCGCAGCCGACCCGACCGGATTCCGTTCCGGTTCGCAGTGGCTTTATTACACCGGCCAATCCAAAAAGACTTTCAACCTGATTTCCGGCGGTAGCACCGAAGAACAGATCGTCACGACGACTTACGATTTTGCGGATCGTCCGAGTCAAACGACGCGGCCTGACGGTGGTTGGGTGAAGACCGATTATTGGGACAACTGGTTGGCGGTGGCGAGTTCTCAGCAAGTGGAATCGGGCAAAGTCCGCTTCAAATTCGAGCAGATGGACGGCGCTGGCCGCGCTTACAAAAAAGCCAGCGACCATCCCGATGGAGCGTCAGGCAAATTCGCCGGACAGATTTCAGTGTTCGACAAAATCGGCCAGGTGCAGGACAGTTCCAACGTGCTGGCGATTGACGGCAGTTGGATTCCCAGCGGCGAAGACGTAGGCAAATCGTTCCTTTACACGCATCTGACGCGCGACGAACTGGCGCGGTTGAAACTTGTTACTCTGCCGGATAACAACACGCGCGAATTGGAGTACGAAGGTTGCGGTTGCGCGGGCAACAACGAAACCAAATTGACGGATGAACTTGGCCATTACACCGTCACCAAAAACGATGCGCGAGGCCGCTTGATCGAAGCCACCGAACCGAACGAAAGCAGCGCGCAGAACATTTACAGCCGCGCGACTTACATTTACGACGAACTGGATCGGCTGATTGAAATCCGGCACACGGCGCATCCAAATTCGCAAAGCGGGCAAACGCCGACGCAATATCGTTATTTCAGCTACGACGGATACGGGCGAATGGTCAGCGAAACCACGCCCGAAGGCGGCACGGTGACATATACCTACACCGCGAACGATCAGGTTTGGCAAGTCACGAACCAACGCCCTGTGACGACCATTCACACTTATAATTCGCGCGGCTTGCTGACCAATGTCAGCTATTCCGATTCGACTCCGGCGGTGACATACAGCTACGACGCTTACGGAGCGCGCACGACGATGACCGACGGCGAAGGCGCGACCAATTACAGCTACAACGCTTATCGGCAATTGCAGAGCGAAGTTCGCACGTTTTCAGGAATCAGCAGCAATAGCTACACGCTGAGTTACGCCTATAACCAGGGCGACCAGGTCAAATCGGTAAATTATCTGGCAGTCGCTACAATTCATCCGGGAGAACCTTACGAAGAGGACGCTTCGGGTTATGGTTTGATGCCACGCACCATCAGCGGGACGATCACCAACGGCAGCGGCCAGCCGGTCAGTGGAGTCACCGTCACTTTGAGCGGCGGTCAAAGCGGAACGACGACGACCAACGGCAGCGGCCAATACAGCTTCAGCGGTTTGTTGAATGGCGGCGATTACACCGTTACTCCGTCGCTGTCGGGGTATGTTTTCAATCCGTCCAGCCGAACGTATTTCAAACTGGGCAAGAACATCTCCGGCGCGAACTTCACTGCGCTGCCCGATCAAGTGACGACTTTCGACAAGACGATCAATTACGATTACAACGCGGTCGGCGCATTGGCGAGCATTGGGACGAATCTGATTGGTGGCAACACGGCGACGAACGTGTTGAACAATCTCACCTTCCGCGCGAGCGGAGCGCTCAACCAATTGAATTACGGCAACGGCAGGCGGTTGACGATGGGATACAACGACAATCGCAACCAGCCGACCAGCATGGTGGTGGATCGGACGAACAATTCCGCCGACAAGGTGGTGGATTACGCTTACCAGTATTACGACGCCAACGGCAAGAACAACAATCGCATCCGCCAGATCACGGATAATGTCGAAACGGCGTACTCGACCACGTACACCTACGACAATTACAACCGGCTGACCAATGCGACGGCGAATGCTTTCAGCCGCAGTTACAGCTTTGACGAATGGGGCAACATCAAGAACTTTTCGGGCTTGACGCTGACTTACCAGACCAACGCCAGCGGAGCGCCGAGCACGAATCGGATCGACACAGACAGTCAAGGCTACGGGTATTCCTATGATTCAGCCGGAAACATGACGACTGGAATGGGACAGAGTTTCAGCTACGACGGAGCGAATCGGCTGAAGACAGCTTCGAACGGCACGAGCAGTTACGGCTACGACGGCGACGGCAAGCGCGTGAAGAAGACCGAAAACGGAGCGACGACGTATTACGTCTACTCCTCAAAGCTCGGCCAACCGGTGATGGAAGTGACGGCCAACAGCGTCCAGCGGGCGTATGTTTACGGCGGCAATAAACTCGTAGCGATGCAGGCTACGGACGGGCAATTTTACTGGCTGCATACCAACCACCTCGGCAACTCAAGAGCGATGACCGATACGAGCGGCAACCTGACCTACAAAGGCCAGTTTGATCCTTACGGCGCGACGCTCACCGAATGGGCGAATTCCGGCAACACGAACCTAAACTCGAAGAAGTTCACGGGCTATGAACGAGACTCGGCAACGGGCTTGGATTATGCCAATGCGCGGATGTATAACTCTGCGCGGGGGCGGTTTCTAACAACCGATCCCGTAAAGATTAATGCGTCCAGATTGAGAAGGCCTCAAAGGCTGAATCTTTACAGTTACGCTTTGAATGATCCTGTAAATATGGTTGACCCAACAGGCCGAGACGGGGTTTCGGTCTCAAGCAATATGTGCTCCCTTGGCTTAATAATTTGCGACAGCGTAACAATTAACGGCATAATACGCCAGAATGGTGGCGGTGGTAGTGGAAGCAGTGCCGATCAAATCGAAATAGAAGATAGTGGAATTGTGACTAATGATGGTGGTGAAGACTTAGCACATATATTGGATATGTGGACAAAGGCATTGCAAAATACAACTAGAAGGATCAAGTCTATATTTGATGCAAATGGAAAGTGTGCCGCTTTTTTTGGTCCAAACGCTAAAGCTGCATTAGATGGGCTGATAAATTCCGACTTTGTAATTAAGAAAGATGGCCCTAGCACTACACAAACTGGTATCTCTATGAACATCAGCCCTGTTACGCAAGAAGATATTAATCGAGGGTTTCGTCTTCCAGTGACCGTTGGCGATACACCAGCAGTAACAGTATATCTAAATGGTCCTGTTTTCCTCAATCCAGGCGCTTCACAATTAGATAGATTCGGGCCAGGCACCGATGGAGCGCAGATGACAGCAATATTGCATGAATTAGCCCATCTAGTTATTGATCCAGTTACCAAAGCACCTAAAATTCCAAATGATGGAACAGGTGGAAGTTCAACTAATACGGAAACGGTTATGAAGGAATGCCGGGATGAGGTATTCAAAATGGTTGGAAAATGAATACCATTCGCTCGCTTTACCAGGAGGTCATCGCAATGATTCCACATTTTTTGTTTTACATATTATGGCTTGGTTTTGGTTTTAGCAACTTCGACCTATTTAATGAACTGCGATTGTTTAATCTAGCTTTTTCAATAAGCGATTCCGAACTTTCTCGCTTGAGTCAAAATAAAACAGTAATTAAAGGACGAGTTGTTGACGTAAATGGAAGGTCTATACCCAATGCTAAGATAACGCTTCAAGTAGCACCAGAATCAGATTTGATTGTGTTTGTCCTTACCGACAAAGACGGTAACTTTATGTATGAAATTGACCTTCAAACAGGTAAAAGCAAAAAGCATGTTGAAAAACTTTTTGTGACGCCGCCATTGCCAAATGGAACTTGCGCTTTTATAGGCCCCCCTTACCACGATACGCCTCTTGACTTTTCTCTTAGACAAACAGGGAGAGAAATTGTAATACGGGGCGGTGAGACCTTAGATGTGGGAGACATAACCCCTAGTTTGCGTTATGTCGTTGCCGAATTAACGCTAATGGACAAAAATAATCTTCCGTTACTTTTGCATAGACAAGATTGGGAAAAAACCTGGGTTCGTATAAGAGATAATAAAGGAAACACCATTTCAACCTCTACTATTGCCAAATCGAAAATCTCTGAAGCTGTGAACTTATCTAAAGGGTCAATTTTGTTAGCCATGCCTGAAGGACACTGGAGTATTGAATTTAAAACTCCCCATAATCAATGGGCTTGGTCTGAACCTCTTATGTTGCCCCTTTTGGGGACAGTTACTGTACGTGAAAAAATTACATGGAGATAAAACTCTTCTGTAACCAGAGCAAACGGCAGTTTGTCGGCTTGGATCAATGCAATGTTCGGCTGGCGATGTCGCTGGCTGGGAGCGGCGAAATCAGCATCGCGCTGACCGTGGACGGCAAAACCTCCAACACGGTCAAAGCCCGCATCAAATAATTTCGCGTTCGTAGTTCCGCCTTCAGGCGGCTGCGGCTCGGCACGAGCCACAGTTGGCGGCTTTCAGCCGCGCTGCCGCCTGAAGGCGGTACTACGAACATGGCGGACGCCGAAGTTCTGTTTGCCGGAGCGCAGGGCGAGTTTGTCGGCCTGGATCAAGCAATGTCCGCTTGTCGCCGTCGCTGGCCGGGAGCGGCGAAATCAGCCGTCGCGCTGACGGTGGACGGCAAAACCTCCAACACGGTCAAAGCCCGCATCAAATGACATCGGTACGTGATGCGTTCGCTGCCTCACCTCGAAACTGTGCTTGACTTGCCAAACGGTTTTGGGGTTGAATGCCTTTGCTCTTGCTGCCCCCTCACAAAATCCAAACAAGTTCTTTACAGGTTTTGTTCAGTCCTTACCGTACCCCTGCCCGATTGGTCGAATTGTGCGAAAGACCGACACCAGAAAATGATCACCCTGATGCAATTGACTGAAGCAACCCAATTTGCCTGAAGTTCAATCTCACGACGCCAGTTATGTAAATGGTGTCGGCGCCCCGTCTTCGATCCCAATCTTATTAAAACCAACCTTTGCAGCCCCGCTGATTTTTATATCTATTGTTTTGAATCGTGGCTTACAAGCGCGAACCGCATCAGGAGATGTACTCAATGAGAAGTTCGAGAAGTAACAAGTCTGCATATCGCTCGAAATTTATCCTGCCTCTTTTGAAATTTAATTTTACGTTTCGCAAAGCATTGATGTTGGCGGCGATGATTGTCGCCTCGCTCTCGGTCTTTGTCTGGCAAAGCGACGCTGCGGCCAGCAAACATTCGACACTGGGCAAGCTGCGCCTGGCCTTTCGCTCGGCGTTGAATTTTTCGACGGCGGTTCCTGCCCAGGGCGGAATCGGTTCGCGGACGATGATTTCGACCATCGCGGGCGGAGGATTTTCGACCAGCGCTCCGGCCAGACAAGCGCCGATGGTGCAGCCGACAGCGGTGGCCAGAGACCCGAAAGGGCGAGGTTTTTATATCGTGGACGATGTCAACGGAACCAGCTTGTTGCGTTTCGTCAACACGTCTGGAGTTGCGGTGACTTTGGCCGGAGTGACGATTCAACCCGATCAGATCAATCTGATTGCCGGCGGAGGCATTGCGCCGGATTCCACCATTCCGCTGGATATTGACCTTACTCAGGTGACTGGAATTGCCGTAGACCCGACAGGCGATATTTTGTATCTGGCAACGCCGATTGTCGCGGCATTTCGCGCGCTCAACGTGGGCAGTCAGGATTTCACCATCCTGCGCCAGACGATTCAACCGGGCACGATCAAAACCATCTACAACGTCGGGCGCACGGATTTTCGCGCCTTGACTCTCAACAGCGCGCGCGAATTCTTTTATATCGGAGCGGCTCAGGGCGGCAACGCCCGGCTGGTATACAAACTCGATCCGACGGGCAACAACAACGCCGGGCTGGAAACGATTTATGCCGGAGGTGGCGCTCCGCCGTTCGGCAATGGCGACGGACAAACCGCGACGCAGGCCAAACTGACTACGCCGATGGGGTTGGCGATTGACACCAACGGCAATCTGCTGATTGCCGAAGGCGGCGACACGCGCGGCAATCCGGGCGCGATTCGCCGGGTTGATCCTGCGGGCATCATCATTTCACTGGTTTCCAATCTGGAATTCCCGACGGGAATTGTGCTGGGGCCTTCCAACAGCATGTTTGTGGCGCTCGGCAACGCTCAGCAAATCGTCAGAATCTCTTCGTTCGGCGAAAAAACCATTGTTGCCGGAGTCAATCCGATAGCGGCCTGCGACCAGATCAACAATCCAACCTGTGGCGACGGCACTGCGGCGACTTCGGCTCATTTGAATCTGCCGGGCAGCACGCAACTTCAGAGTGTAATCATGGCGTTGGACGCTTCCGGACTTTACCTGCCGGATTACACGTTCCGTCGAGTGCGATACATCAATCTGGGCGGAGCGACTGTGAACATTGCCGGAACCAGCGTCAGCGGCGGCCAGATCAACACAGTCGCCGGTAGCGGACAAGAACCGCCTTACGACAATATTCCGGCGACGACCACCGAACTGCAAATGGCGGCTGGCGTTGCCGAAGACATCAACGGCAATTTGTTCATCGTTGACACCAACGCCTTTCCGGTCGGCAGCATTCGCTTCATCAATCGCGGAACCAATCCCGTCACCTTGTTTGCCGGCACAGCCTGGGAAATGACCGCTCAACCCGGCCACATCATCACGCTCAACAACAAAGCCGGGCAGCCAGCAGTGGACGACCGCATCACGACGGCGGTATTCGCTTCGCCGCAGGGAATTCATGTGACGGCCAACGGGCTGTACATAGTGGATTCGCAATACGGCGCATTGATTCGTCCGGCTGGGTCTTTGACCGGTCGTCGCAGCGGCCACATTCGATTTCTGAACACTTCGTCAGCGAACGTGACGATCTTTCCCAACGGTGGAGACGCCCGGGTCGTCGTTCCGCCAGGCCACATCAAAGACATCGTCGGACGCAATGACGCTCCGCCGCCCGGCAGCCCAACCGCTGACGACGGCCCGGCTCACCAGGCCATCATTTTCCCGACCGATGTCGCGCTTGACGCAACGGGCAACATTTACATCGCCGATCAGGGGAACAATCGCATTCGCAGGGTGAATCCGCTGACCGGCCTGGTCACCAGTCTGATGACCACCGGATCGGAAGGCGCGACGCCGTTTGTGACCGGCGGAGCCTGCGGAATTTACGTGACTCCGAACGGGCGCGTTTACATGGCCAACACCAAAACGGACACCATCGTTCGCCAGGACGCTCCAAATTCGACTTCCTTCACCACGATTGCCAATGCGACCAGAGGCATCAGCCGTCCGCGCGATTTGACGGTGGATGCCGCGGGCAATGTGTTTGTCGCCAATGCCGGAAGCGATCAGATTTTGCGAATCGTCGCTCCGACCAATGCGCTCGGCACATCCACGGTCGTGGCGGGAACAGGCGTCGCGGGCTTCAGCGGCGACGGCGGCCCGGCCAATCAGGCCAGACTCAATTTTTTGAATCCCGGAATAGCGGCTTCTGACATTCAGGTGACGACCAACATCATCACGCTGGGCAATGGCGACATGGTCTTTGCCGATTCCGAAAACAATCGCATACGGTTGCTGGTGCAGTTGCCGAATCAGAATCCTGTGCTGGCCGCCGTGGCCAATCAAACGGTCAACGAAGGCCAGAATGCGACGGTGAACTTTTCGGCGACCGATGGCAATCAGGACCCGCTGACTTTCAGCGTGCAAAACGCGCCGAGCTTTGCGACCTTGACCGACAATGGAAACGGAACTGCCAGTTTGCAGCTTGCGCCGGGATTCAATGACGCGGGCGCTTACAACGTCACGGTCACGGTCAATGACGGCGACGCCACCGACAGCAAAAACTTCACGATCACGGTCGTGGATGTCAATCGAGCGCCGGTGGTCAACGTCACACCGATCAGCCCGACTTATGAAGCGACCGGACCGAATGGCCGACAGGTGAATTTGCTGGCTTCGGCGTCTGACCCCGACGGCGATTCGATGACCTATCAGTGGTTCAATTTCCAAACGCAGATTGCCACGGTGTTGACTCCGCAGATCACATTGGCCATCGGCACGCACTCGCTGTTTTTGACCGTCACCGACAGCAAGGGATTGAGCGCCAGCAGCGCGGCATTTTCAGTAATTGTCAGAGACAGCACTCCGCCGGTCATCAGCGGAGTTCCCGCCGACATCACTGTGCAGGCGAACAGCGCGGAAGGCATTGTAGTGAATTACACCTTGCCGACGGCGCTGGATCAGGTGGACGGCGTAGTGGGCGTGACGGCGGATAAATCGCCGGGTTCGCTGTTCCCGGTCGGAACGACGACGGTCAATTTCACGGCCAAAGATTCGCGCAACAATCAGGCGACGGCTTCTTTCAAAGTCACTGTGACGCCGAAACCCGGCGACCCGCCGCCGCCTCCACCGCCGCCGGGTGGCGGAGGAGGAAGCGGTTGCAATGCGCCGGGCTACACTATTTCTACTTATGCGGGCAGCGGCAATTACGGCTTTGCTGGCGACGGCGGAATGGCCGTGGACGCCGCGCTGCGTTCGGTCAACCAGTTGAGCAGCAACGGCACTGGGTTGATGGTGGTGGACAGCCAGTCGCGCGTTGTTCGCCACATTGACGGGCAGACGGTCATTCGCACCATTGCCGGAAATTCCAGCAACGGCAACACCGGCGACGGCAACCAGGCGAATTATGCGACGTTCGGCGCCACGGGCGGAGTCGCCGCCGACGCCAATGGCAACACCTACGTTTCCGACATCAATTTCCATCGCATTCGCCGCATAGCCCCCGACGGCAGGATTTTCCATTTTGCCGGAGCGACCAACGGCGCAAGCGGTTCGGGCGGCGACAACGGCGCGGCTTCGGCGGCGCGATTCAATCGTCCGAGTTCGCTGGCGGTGGACGTTCAGAACAATCTGCTTTACGTTTCTGACAGCGGCAACAACCGCATTCGCGTCATCAATCTGACGACCAACATCATCGCCAACTATGCCGGAACGGGCGGCGCCGGATACAACAACGACGGAGTCATCGCCACCAACGCCAGTTTGAACAATCCGGCGGGAATCACGCTGGATGCGGCGGGGAATCTGTTCATTGCCGACCGCAACAACCAGCGCATTCGTCGCGTGGACGCCGTGTCGAAGCTGATGAGCACCGTCGCCGGAGACGGCTCTCAGGGCTTTGGCGGCGACGGCGGAGCGGCGACCGCAGCGCAATTGAACATGCCTGCCGACGTGGCGGTGGACGGCGCAGGCAATGTGTACATCGCCGATCATGTCAATCATCGCGTTCGTCGCGTCAAAACCAACGGCACAATTGAAACCATAGCCGGAAATGGAACGGCGGGTTTCACAGGGGACGGTGGAGCGGCGACTTCGGCGCAATTAAATTCTCCCGCCAGTCTGGAAATTGACGCCGATTGCAGCGTTTATGTCGGGGACAGCAACAACCTGCGCGTTCGCAAATTGACGCCGTCCAGCACGGGCGGAACGTCGAACCGCAATCCGGTGATTACGTCAACGATTGGCAACCAGACGATGATCAAGGGCCAGACGCTGGCTTTGCCGTTGGCCGCCACCGACGAAGACAACGACATGGTCACCTTCACGCTGGTCAATGCGCCTGCGTTTGCCGACATCATCAACAACAATCCAACAGGCCGCACCGCTACGTTGCGATTGCAACCGACCGTCGCTGGAACTTTCAGCAACATTCAGGTTCGCGCCAGCGACGGCAATGGCGGCGTGGCGATTTCGCCGGCATTCACGATTACGGTCAACGAACCGGCTCCGGGCAATCAACCGCCGACGGCCAACGCAGGGCAATTGCCCGCCACGCTCGAAGCCCTGTTCGCCACCGGCGCTCCGATCAATTTGAATGGCAGCGGCAGCGACCCGGACGGCGACCCGGTCACGTTTTCGTGGACGGACAACGGCAACGTCATTGCCACCAGCGCCGTGACCACCGTGACGCTCAGCATAGGCACGCACAGCATTGTGCTGACCGTCAGCGACAACAAGGGCGCGAAAACTTCTACGACGGCGCAAACCGTTGTCGTGCGCGACACGACGCCGCCGACCATCAGCGGAGTTCCCGCCGCCATCACCACGGCTGCGACTTCCGCTGCCGGAGCCAACATCAATTACACCATGCCCACGGCGACCGATCTGGTGGACGGCGTGGTGCAGGTTGTGGCCGACAAGGCGTCGGGTTCGCTGTTCGCCGTTGGCGCGACGACGGTGAAATTCACCGCCACCGATTCGCGCGGCAACGCGGCGACGGCGCAATTCACCGTCACCGTCACGCCTTTTGTCAGCGGAGGCACGCCGACCAGTTACAACATTTCGACATTTGCGGGCAGCGGCAATTACGGCTTCAGCGGCGACGGCGGCCAGGCCATTGACGCGGCGATGAAGCAAATCTCTGCGCTGACACGAGACAGCGCCGGATTGATGATGGCCGACAGCGTAGGCCGCGTGGTTCGCCGCGTTGACGCGCAAGGAGTCATTCGCACCATCGCCGGAAATTCCGCCAACGGCAACGGCGGCGACGGAGGCCAGGCCAACTTCGCTCAGATTTCCGCTCCGGGCGGAATCGTGACCGATGCCAATGGCAACACTTATGTTTCCGACACGGCTTATCACCGCATTCGCCGCATTGCGACGGACGGCAGGATTTATCACTTCGCCGGTTCGGCCACAGGCGTCAGCGGTTCGATTGGCGATAACGGCGCGGCGGCTTCCGCCCGGCTCAATCGTCCGACGGCGCTGGCTGTGGACGCGCAGAACCTGTACATCGTTGACAGTGGCAACCATCGCGTTCGCGCCATCAATTTGACGACCAACATCATCACGACTGTGGCCGGGAACGGTGGCGCAGGATTTGGCGGAGACGGCGTGCAGGCCATCATAGCCAGTTTGAACAATCCCAGCGGATTGGCGCTGGATGCGGCGGGCAATCTGTTCATTGCCGACCGCAGCAATCATCGCATTCGCAAAGTGGACGCCGTCACCAAACTGATTTCGACCGTCGCCGGAACCGGCGAACCGGGTTTTGCGGGCGACAGCAATCAGGCCACGGCGGCGCAATTGAACAGCCCTGTGGATGTGGATGTGGACGCGGCGGGCAACGTGTTCATCGTTGACCAGACCAACAATCGCATTCGCCGCGTCAATGCCGCTGGCGTCATCGAAACGATAGCCGGTAACGGAACTGTCGGTTACAGCGGAGACGGCGGCCCGGCGTTACAGGCTCAGATAACCCAACCGACGGCCATCGAAGTCGAATCCGACGGCAGCATCATGATTGGCGATAACGGCAATCTGCGTGTTCGCAAATTGACGCCTGCCGGACCGCCTCCGCCACCGCCGCCACCGCCACCTCCGGCGAACAACAATCCGGTCATCACGTCTGTCATCGGCAACCAAACGCTGACCAAAGGACAGACTGTTGACTTGCCGCTCAGCGCCACTGACGCCGACGGCGACACGGTGACTTTCTCGCTGGTCAACGCGCCTGGGTTTGCTTCGATCATCAACGCCAATCCGGCTGCCAGAACAGCTACGTTGCGGCTGGCTCCGACCGTTGCGGGAACCTTCGCCAACGTGCAAATCAAAGCCGACGACGGCAAGGGCGGTTCGGCAACTTCGGCGGCTTTTTCGATCACGGTCAACGAACCGCCCGCCAATCAGTGCATCAACAACGTTCCTGCCAACAATTGGAAAGGCGAATACTTCCCGAACATCAACTTGTCGGGTTCGCCGCTGATGGTGCGTAACGACGGCGATGGCTCTTTGAATTTGAATTTCGGCGAAGCCAGCCCGAACCTTTTGTGCGGCATTCCGGTGGATAATTTCTCCGCCCGGTACACGCGCGAAGTTTCGTTCCAGGCGGGAGTTTATCGCTTCCAGTTGTTCGGCGACGACGGCATAAGGCTATACATCAACGGCCAACTGCGAATTGACAAATGGTTCAATCAGGCCGAAACCAAATACGAAGTTGACGTGCCATTGACCGCCGGAACTCACCAGTTGCGAGTCGAACATTACGAATCGAGCGGTGCGGCAGCAGCGCGATTGTTCTGGAACGCGCTGAACTATTACCCCACGATCAACACGATTCCGAACCAGACCGTTCGACGCGGGCAATCGGTTGATGTGACGGTGACGGCCAACGATTCGGACAACGATCCTGTGACCTTTGAACTGTTGAACGCGCCTTCATTCGTGTCGCTGGTCAACGCCAATCCTGCGGGGCGCAGCGTGACAGTGCGAATCGCTCCGCCGGTCATCAGCGACACTGCCGATCAGCAATTCGCCATGTCGCTGCGCGCCAACGATGGCAAAGGCGGCCAATCGGTCAGCAATCAATTCACGATCACGACCACCAGCGCTCCGCCGCCCCCGGTCAATCGCGCGCCCGTCGCCGTAGCCAACACTCTGCCGGCTTCGATCACTGCGCCGGACGACACCGGAGCAACCGTTGCTCTGGATGGTTCGGCTTCGTCCGATCCTGATGGCGACGCGCTGACGTATTCGTGGACGGATCACGGCATCGTGATTGCGACGACCGCCGTAGCCAACGTCAAATTGCCAATCGGCATTCATTTGATCGCGCTGACGGTCAGCGACGGCAAAGGCGGAGTCAATTCCACGGCGGCGCAATCCGTGACCATCAACGCGCCTCCGCCGCCTCCGCCAGTCGAATTGGCGATTGAATCGGTGTCGCCATCTTCCGGCAAACGAGGCACAACCTTGACCGTCATGGTTACTGGAACAGGCTTCGTGCCCGGAGCGTCCGTCACCATCAATGGAGGCAACATCACCACGACGACTACGTTCATCAGCTCAACTCAACTGAGCGTTCGCGTGACGATTGCCAGCAATGCCTTCACCACTACGCGATCTGTGACCGTGTCGAATCCAAACGGAGCCGGATCGGCGGCCAAAGCCAACGCCTTCTCGGTGGCTCCGTAAGGCGAATTCACAGCCGCCTGGCGCGAAGCGCAAACCCACGCGCTTTGCTCCAGGCGGCGATTTGACAGTGGAACTGACTGCGCAATTTTTTGCCGGGTCGAGTTCTTGACAGACCCAAAGTCGGTAAGTAAGATGCGCCTTCGTTTTTGGGCGTGTAGCTCAGCTGGGAGAGCGCCGCGTTCGCAATGCGGAGGTCAGGAGTTCGATCCTCCTCACGTCCATCGAAATTGAAAATCAAAAGTTTGATCTTGCTCCTCAGTAGCTCAATGGCAGAGCATTCGGCTGTTAACCGAAGGGTTGTAGGTTCGAGTCCTACCTGAGGAGCCATAATTGTTTTTGGAGCAAGCCTGAAATAAAAGAAGCCGCGAAAGCGGCTTTTTCTGTTTATAAAGCCAACAATCCGGGAAAGGTTCACTTATGAAAATTCGATACCTGATTTTGCTGTGTCTGCTGGCAGTGTCGCCGATGGCGGCGCAAACGCGAACAACCGCGAACCGCGATCTGCAATTGCCACGCATAGCCAAAGCGAAACCACGCAACATCGTTTTCATTCTGACCGACGATCATCGTTATGACGCGATGGGCTTTTTGAAAAGCCAGACGTTTATCGAAACGCCCAATCTGGACGCCATGGCTGGCAAAGGCGTTTACATGAAAAACGCTTTTGTGACGACGGCGTTGTGTTCGCCTTCGCGGGCTTCGATCTTGACGGGAATGTACGCCCACCAGCATCGCGTCGTAGACAACAACAATCCTGTTCCCAATGACCTGGTGTTCGTTTCGCAGTATCTGCAACGAGCCGGATACGAAACCGCCATGATCGGCAAATGGCACATGGGCGGCGAAAAAGACGATCCACAACGCGGATTCAATCACTGGGTGAGTTTCAAAGGGCAGGGAACGTATTTGCCCAATCCGAACGGGTTGAACGTCAACAGCAAACGCGTTCCGCAAAAGGGCTACATCACAGACGAATTGACGGATTACGCGCTGGAATGGCTGGGCAGCCGCAAAGGCGACAAGCCGTTTATGCTCTACCTGTCGCACAAAGGGGTTCACGCAGATTTCGTCCCTGCCGACCGCCACAAGGATAAAGCGAAAAATCTGCCGTTCGTCGCTCCGTTGACGATGAATCCGGCCAACGTCAAAGACGCCCCGATGTGGGTTCGCAATCAACGCAACAGTTGGCACGGCGTGGATTTTCCTTATCACAGCGAACTGAACATCGAAGAGTATTTCAAACGCTACGCCGAAACCTTGCGCAGCGTGGATGACAGCGTGGGGCGCGTGATGGATTGGCTGAAACAGTCCGGCAAGCTGGAAGAAACGCTGGTCATTTACATGGGCGACAACGGATTCGCGTTCGGCGAACACGGGCTGATTGACAAACGCACCGCTTACGAAGAATCCATGCGTGTGCCTATGCTGGCGCAATGTCCGCAACTGTTCAAAGGCGGAACGACCCTGGACAAGGTCGTTGCCAACATTGACATCGCTCCGACCATGCTGGAAGCCGCCGGATTGCAGACGCCCAGGCACATGGCTGGCAGGAGCTTCATCTCAGTCGCGCAGGGCAAAGCCGTCGAATGGCGCACTGGATTGCTTTACGAGTATTACTGGGAGCGCAATTTCCCGCAGACGCCAACCCTGCACGCGCTGCGCGGCGACAGATACAAATACATTCACGTGCATGGATTGTGGGACGCGGACGAACTTTACGATCTGCAAAACGATCCGCTGGAAAGCTCCAACCTGATTTTCAGCGAAGCCCATCAAACCATCGTCAAACAGATGAACGAACAGTTGTTCGACATTTTGAGGCAGACTCAGGGGTTGTACATTCCGCTTTACCCGGATCGCGGCGGCAGCAATCGTCTGCGGCGAAAAGGCGGCTCGAAAGAAGCCGAATTTCCGCCGCAATTCATCCGCGACAAAGGACTGACCAATCAGCAGCACAGATAAGGCAGCAAATCAGTTGGCGGGTTCGGTGACCATGTTCCAAATCTGAATATCCACCGGTTTGGCTATCAGGTCGCCGATCCCGGCGCGGAAGGTTTGAATGTGGGCCGAATTTGCGTGCTGATCCAAACCGGCCAGACTCGTCCAGTTTTCATAAAAGACGAATTTGGTGGAATCGCTGGCCAGTTGGTGCAGGTCGTAATTGATGCAGGCCGCTTCGGCGCGCGTGGCAGCGACGACGACTTGAGCGTGTTCGATAAACGCGGCTTCGGTTCCGGGTTTGACTTCGATGTGAGCGATGACGGTGACTTTTTCCTGACTCATTGAATTTTGTTTTCCTCGTGAAATTGGATTGGTGATGTTGGCAAACGCCGCCGCGAATGTGCCATCTGCTTTGACGGCTGGCAAGCCGAGCTTGCCAGTTCTTTGCCGCAAGACGATACTTGCGCCTCACTTTCGACCTTCAACAACCGACACCCAAATTATGACTACTGGCTACCTGAGCTTGGTTTTGCACGCGCACCTGCCGTTTGTGCGCCACCCCGAATATCCGGACTTCCTGGAAGAAGACTGGCTTTACGAGGCCATCAGCGAAACGTATATCCCGCTGTTGATGGCTTTCAATCACCTGCGCGACGAAGGCGTGAAATTCCGTCTGACGATGAGCATGACACCGCCCTTGTGCGAAATGCTGACCGATCCGCTTCTGCAACAGCGTTATGTCAATCATCTGGACAAGCTGTGCGAACTGACCGAAAAAGAAGTCGAACGAACCGCAAAAGAAGCGCCGCAATTTCATGCCGCCGCGTTGATGTATCGCAGCCATTTCAACGAATGCCGCGACGTGTTCGAGCGCGTTTACCAGCGCAACATCGTGCGCGGATTCAAGGAGCTTCAGGACGCAGGGTATCTGGAAATCATCACCTGCTGCGCAACGCACGGTTATCTGCCGTTGATGTCGAACGAAACCGCCAAACGCGCGCAGATTCAAATCGCCCGCGAAAATTACATCAAACATTTCGGACGGCCTCCGCGCGGAATCTGGCTGGCGGAATGCGCGTTCAATCCAGGCGACGACCGTTACCTGCACGAAGCCGGAATCAAGTTTTTCATCGCCGACGCGCACGCGATTTTGTACGGCACGCCGCGCCCTCGCCGAGGCATTTACGCGCCGGTCATCACGCCGGAAAACGTAGCCGTTTTTGCCCGCGACACAGAAACCAGCGAACAGGTCTGGAGTTCGGAAATCGGTTATCCGGGCGATCCCGATTACCGAGAGTTTTACCGCGATCTGGGTTATGACGCGCAGGATTTCGATTACATCAAACCTTACCTGCACGACGACGGAGTCCGCCGCAACATAGGGGTCAAATATCACCGCATCACAGGCAAAGTGGATTTGCATTTGAAAGCGCCTTACGTGCCGGAATGGGCGACGAACAAAGCGGCTCAGCACGCCGGAGATTTTCTGGCCAACCGCCGCGCGCAAGCCGGACATTTGCATTACACGTTGGGACGGGCGCCGCTGATTCTGGCTCCGTATGACGCGGAGTTGTTCGGGCATTGGTGGTTCGAAGGGCCGCAGTTTTTGTTTTACCTCTTCAAAAAGCTGCATTACGACCAGGACGAAATTCAGCCGATTTCGCCGATTGATTACCTGACGATTTATCCCGAAAACCAGCGGCAGACGCCGTCGGCTTCTTCGTGGGGAGCCGAAGGTTACAACCGCGTCTGGATCAACGCCGAAACCGACTGGCTGTACAAACATCAACACGCCGCCGAACGCCGAATGGTCGAACTGGCCGCAGCGTTCCCGAACGCGGAAGGTCTGTTGCTGCGGGCGTTGAATCAAGCCGCGCGCGAATTGTTGCTGGCGCAATCTTCGGATTGGGCGTTCATCATCACCACCGGCACGATGGTGCAATACGCGGTCAAACGCTTCAAAGACCACATTCACCGTTTCACTCGGATTTACGAAATGGTCAACGCCAACGCGGCCAACGCAATTGACGAAAGCTGGCTGGCCGAAGTCGAACGCCGCGATACGATCTTTCAGGAGATTGATTACCGCGTTTACCACCCGCAAGAGTAAGGATGAAGGCGGAAGGATGAAAGATGAATTTGCCGCTGCTGGCTGTTCTCTGACTCATCATTCAGCTTTCATCATTCCCAAATATGTCTTCGCGCCTTCTTGTCGAAGCCAGCTTTTCCATCGAACATCGCACCGTCGCGCGAAGTAATTTTGAATTGCCCGCCCAGTCTGACTTCCTGCTGCTGCACGTTCTCAAATCTCAATTCTCAACGTTGCAATCCGGCGCAAGCCTGCTGGCCAATCCAAATCAAGCGGCTCGGCTAAAACTTGATCGGCGAAAAACCGAATTGCTGCTGGTTCGATTGAAACCCGAATTGTTGATCGAAACCGCCACGCGTTTGCGGCTTTATCAAACCGGAGCGCATCTGCTGTTTCGTTCGCCGATGACGCCCGTCACCGAAGACCACAGGTTGCGGCAAACGCTGGAATCAATTCTGGCCGAACTGGAAAACGGCGCGGCGGGTTGGCGAGAAGTCATACGGTCGTTGGTGAATCAATTGGCGGTGTATCTGCTGCGCGAACACATCAACGTGCGACGGTCGGACGAAATGGAATTGTCGCGCGCCGGCCTGGTGGATCGCCGATTGCGCCGAGCCGTCGAATTCATGCACGACAACTGCGGACGCGAACTTTCTTTGAGCGAAATCGCTGCTGCCGCCTATTTGAGCGAGTTTCACTTCGCGCGATTGTTCAAAAAGATCACCGGCTTGACGCCGCATGCTTACCTTGCGGGTTTGCGAATCGAACGCGCTCGGCGACTGTTGGCCGAAAGCGATATGGCAATTGTCGAAGTCGGCGCAATGGTCGGTTACGCCAGCCAGAGCCATTTCACCAAAGTCTTCCGCGAAGCCACCGGAATGACGCCGCGCGCCTTTCGACAGGCGCTGGCAAATCAGTGACACCCCATAAACACTTCGACTATACTGCGCCCGCCTCAGGAAGCTGTAGCTAACCTTCAATTCATTCGGTTGATTTTGTAGTTTTCGAGCAAGCAACGAGGAGCCTATGCCAAATCCTCTTGAGCGAAACCATTTGTGGCGGTTTGTTTCCGCCACCGGCTTGATCTTGCTATGCGTGTTCGCCATCCGCGCAGAGCGTTTGCCCGTGCGCCAATACACCGTAGCCGATGGCCTGGCGCAGGGAACCGTTTGGGCCATGCACCAGGACGCGCGCGGCTTTTTGTGGTTGGCGACGAGCGACGGGTTGAGCCGTTTTGATGGCTATCGTTTTACGAATTATGGAGTGAAGGATGGGTTGGGAGATGCCATTTTGCGGGATGTGGTTTCTGACCAGCACGGGCGTTTATGGCTAGCGACGGCAGAGGGCGTGTCGCTGTTGCTGAACGAGACGGACGCCGCGCAGCATGGAAAGAAATTCCAAAACTTTCTGCTGGCGACGGGCGAGGGAGCGAGTCGCAACAACGAAGTTCACCAGCTCCTGTTCGACGCGGAGAACCGGTTGTGGTGTGTGGTGAATGGTGCGGTCTATCGCGCCAAATCAACAGAAGTTGTGGCGGAGCAGTTCGAGCGCATCGCCGAATTCGATGTCGCGACCACGCCGCCGCAAATGATACTGGAGCGGCGTGGTCGCGTCTGGGTTTCGGTGAACGAAAAGCTGTTGCGCATCGAAGGCCGCAACGTGACAACGTACCAGCCGGGGCAGGAAGCAGGCACTACCAAAGGCGATCCTAATTTGCGCTGGATCAAAGGATTGTCTGAACTGGCCGATGGTCGCATCGTGCTTGCCACCCAAAAACACCTTTACGAATATAGCGAACCCACTGCTGCCAATCAGCCTGGCGGTTGGCGCAAATTACCGTTCGCGCTTCCCGCGCCAAATGTCATCGGAACCATTCATCCGGCAAACGACGGCGGATTGTGGATTGGCAGCGATGCCGGATTGACTCGTTATCGTGACGCTCAGCAAGCGACCTATCGCATTGGTAATGATCCGAACCCGTTCACTATTCTTTCGTTTCTTTCTGACCGCGATGGCAACTTGTGGATTGGGACGCGCCAGCGCGGATTGTTGAAGCTGAAGGGGGAAACTGTCACGGTTTATGACAGTGGCGATGGGCTGGTGGCGGTGACGGAGGTGTATTATTTGCGCTCGACACACGACGGACGGATGTCCTTGCGCGGACGCCCTGCCTCGCTTGCGTGTCAAGAATTCCTGCTGACAACCAAGAGCGGCGCAGATCAAAACGCCATCCTTCGGTTACAAACACCGCCTGCGCTTTGCCTCCACGAGCTTTTGCAAGACAAGCGCAAAAATTGGTGGGCACTGCGCTGGATAGCAGAACGGAAAATTTACAAGCTCATCTTTATCCCGGGGCCGAACCCCAACTTTTCAGCGGGCTATGAACTGACAGCAGCAGATGGCTGGGTGGACGGACTTTACACTGCATTGTATGAAGACCACGAAGGCTATCTGTGGCTCAGAACGGGGACTCAGATTTTCCGGGTTGAATACACGAACAGTGGGCGTCCGCGCGTTGTTGAGATAGTCAAAGAGGGAAGCAGCGGGCATGCGTTTCGCTTCTTCCGCGATCCGTCCGGTGCGATCTGGTGGACGAATGGCGCAACGGTGTGGCGACAGCAGCACGGCAAGAAGGAAACCATCCCACTCAGTTTAAATGGTGTGCGTCCGCGCAGCTTTTTTGCGGATCGGAAAGGACGCTTGTGGATCAGCACCGTTGATGCCGGCGTGTTTATGACCGAAACGCCCGCCGACGCGCAGCCCCAGTTTATCCAATACACGACCGCCAACGGGCTGCTCAACGACTACGTTGATGCAATATGCGAAGACGATGCCGAGCGCATGTGGTTTGCGACGGTGCGCGGGTTATGCTGGCTGGACGTAGCGACCGGACGCTTCAGTCCGTTTGCGGTGGATGACAACACGCTCGGCGCGGCGGTGCGAGATTTACGCAAAGATGCGCGCGGTCATCTCTGGGCTTCGCTGATGGGCGCAGTCGTGCGCATCAATCCGAGTGCGTTGCCGCCGCCTTCGTCGCAAACGCCTGTGTATTTCAACCGCATCACTGTTGCGGGCGAACCGCTTGCGTTCGGGGAAATCGGAGCCACGAGCTTAGCGCCGCTGGAACTCGCAGCGGCGAGCAATAATCTGGATATTGAATTCCTCAGCCCGAATTTTCGCGGTGACAATGCCGTGTACTATCAATACAAGCTGGACAGCGTAGACGCCGATTGGAGTGTGCCAAGCAATGTGCGCGAAGTGAATTATGCGCGGCTCGCGCCGGGGCAATACACGTTTCTGGCGCGCGCTGTGAATGAGGCGGGCCTTGTCAGCCGCGAACCTGCCAGCCTGCGTTTCACGATTCTGCGCCCCGTCTGGCAACGCTGGTGGTTTCTTGCGACATTGGCTATAGGGCTTGGAGCGCTGATTTATGGCGGTTACCGTTACCGTTTGGGGCAGGCCGTCAAAGTCGAACGCGTCCGCACGCGCATCGCGCACGATTTGCACGACGACATAGGAGCCAATCTGACGCGCATTTCCATCCTCAGCGAAGTCGCCAAACGCCAGCAATACAACAGCGCGCCGCCGCCGGGCGAATTGCCCTCTGGCTTATTGGATTCGATTGCCGACATTTCCCGCGAATCCGTAGCCGCGATGAACGACATCGTCTGGGCCATCAATCCTGAACACGACAGTCTGATTGACCTGACCAGCCGCATGCGCCGTCACGCCGAAGAAGTCTTTCTGACGCGCGACATCCGGTTGGATTTTGAAGCGCCGGGCGACGCCGAACAGTTGAAACTGGACATTGAAACCCGCCGCGACCTTTATCTGGTTTTCAAGGAAGCCGTCAACAACGCGGCGCGCCACGCCGATTGTTCAGTCGTCAGCATAAGCGTCCAAGCCAGCGCAACGCACATCCAACTGAACATTCGTGATAACGGAAAAGGCTTCGATCAGTCGGCTCTGACCGAAGGCAACGGATTGTTGAGCATGCGCAATCGCGCCCAGGAAATGAAAGGCAAGCTGAAAATCGAATCCAGTCCCGGCAAAGGCTCTGAATTGTCGCTGATTGTGCCTGTTTTGCCCGCATAAACGTGCAGGTAACGAAGCGGCAAGATTGGGGATAAGCTATGGCGAGTTTTCTGAGTTGCGTGTTTGGAAATTAGCGCCAGAGGCGCGGCCTGTTTATAGAACTGGCGTTCCGTAACCCCAAGCTCCGTAGGAGCGACCTGTGCATAGGTCGCTCCTACGGAGCTTGGGGAAAATTGTTCATCGAAGCTATAAACAGGTCGCTCCTACGGAGCTAAAAAAAGGCACACTGAATTTCCAAACAGGCACTGGCTTGCGTGGCTTTAGCAAAAGGCGCATCGGGCAAACAGCATAACCTTGGCTGTGACGTTACTTTTCCACTGCATTAGTATGAGCAATCCGATTCCGACAACTTCGGGGCAACACTCCGCCAGCGCAACTATTCGCGTCGTCATCATCGAAGACCAGCGCGATGTGCGCGAAGGGCTGAAAATGCTCATCAACGGTTCGCCCGGTTTTGCGTGTCTGGCCGCTTATCGCAGCGTGGAAGACGCCATCGCCGGAATTGACCTGATTGACGCGCCCGATCTGATTCTGACCGACATCGGGTTGCCGGGGATGTCCGGCATCGAAGGCATCAAACTGTTCCGCGAACGATTGCCGAAAACGGCCATCCTGGCTCTGACTGTTTACGAAAACAACGACAAAATCTTCAACGCGCTGTGTACCGGAGCCACAGGGTATTTGCTGAAAAACACTGCGCCCGCGCGGTTGCTGGAAGCGTTGAAGGAGGCCGTCGAAGGCGGTTCGCCCATGTCGCCCGAAGTCGCCCGCCGCGTGGTGACGCTGTTTCGAGAGTTCCAGCCGGTTTCGGCTTCTTACGATCTGACCCCGCAGGAACGCCAACTGCTGAAACTGCTGGTCGAAGGCCATCACAAGAAAACCGCCGCCGATGTGATGGGCATTTCCTTCCATACGGTCTCTTTCCACCTGCGCCACATTTACGAAAAGCTGCAAGTCCATTCCAAATCCGAAGCCGTCGCCAAAGCCCTGCGCGAACATCTGGTTTGAATGGGGATTCACGACAGACTGCTTCAGAGAAACGCTTCGACCGACAGCGCAAATCGCTGGGCTAGCGCTTTCGCCTGATTTTTGCTGATTGCGCGTTTGCCGCTCAAGACTTCGGAAATTGCGCTCCGCGTCTTGAAGATAGGGATCAGATCGGCGCGTTTCAGATTATGTTCGGTCATCAGAGCGGCAAGGATTTCGCGCGGCGACACCTTTTCGAGCGAATACGCGCGACGCTCGAAATCGGAGCTTAGCTGTCCAAGTAGGCCCAGCAATTGACTCTCTTCCGGCGTCAAGCTTTTCTTGCCCATTAATTCGTTTATCAGCGCGAGAGCGCGCCGATTCTGCGCGCGGGTTTGTATGACCGCTGGCAACGCGTCTGTCAACAATTTCGCATAAGCCTGCCTATTGACCCGATTCGCAATCGCTCTTCCATTTGTCCTTGTCGTATTCAGCATGTGTCATGGTCTCCCGCACATTGACGATTTGAATGTGCTGGTCGTAATTGATCTTTGCGATCAAGCGGTATTTGTTGCCGCCGATGTCGAAAATCGTGCATGCCTTGTATTTATCGGCGGACGGAAATGTCCGTTTAACATCGTCGTGACTGCGCCAGATTGCGGCTTCAGTCAAATCGCGCCACCGTTTGAACGCCGCGCGCGCGTCGGCATGCTTTTTCGTGAACCGCACAATGATCTCGTAATTGACGATCTTCATTTTCCTTTTTGATGTTCACAAAGCAGGAACACCCTGTCAAGAATGTGATTGGTATTTCCTTCCACACGCTTTCTTTCCACCTGCGCCACATTTACGAAAAGCTGCAAGTCCATTCCAAATCCGAAGCCGTCGCCAAAGCCCTCCGCGAACATCTGGTGTAAAGCTTCACATCGCTGAACATTCCGAACTAGCACATTTGTGTAGTGACGTTCGCCTCTGCAACTCGGCTATAACTTCATCGTCGCATAAAACACGAAACACGCGCATACCTGTTTTGGGGGGAGCCAATCACAAGCCAGGTTCTGCCATCAGGAATCGCAGCAAAAACCGTGTATGCGCTCGCAATCAGCAAGTTAATGTCGAAATTCTCAGCAACACTTATGGGGGTAAATCTTTATGAGAACAACAATTGGGAGAAAAACCACAGCCCTCGCCACCGTTTGTTTGTGTTTGTTGGCGTCCATGTCGGTTTGCGCACAGGGAACACGAACCGATACAGCTTATTCATACCTGGAACGCGGCAACGGCCATTATCAGAAAGGCGATCTTGACCGTGCGCTGGCCGATTTCAGCCTGGCGGTGTCCAGCGACCCGCGTCTGGCCGAAGCCTGGTACAACCGCGCTGTCGCTCGTTATGACAAACGCGATTGGGAAGGCGCGCTGGAAGATTTGAACGCGGCCATTCGACTGAACCCGAATCACGTGATGGCCCATATCAAACGCGGAAATCTGCGAGCCAATCAGGGGGCTTATGAGGAATCCATTGCGGATTTCAGTCAGGCAATCAAGCTCAATCCAAAATCCGCCATGGCCTGGAACAATCGCGGGTTGACGCGCCAGCACAGTAAAGATTTCGATGGGGCGTTGACTGATTACAACCGCGCATTGGAACTCGATTCGCGTTTACCCAGCGCGTTTAACAACCGGGCAGGCATTCGCCACGACCGAGGCGATTTGCGCGGCGCGCTGGCCGATTACAACCGGGCCATCGAACTCGATCCACATCTGGCGCTGCTCTATTGCAATCGCGGAGTGACGCGCAAAGCGCTCGGCGATTTTCAGGGCGCAATCAACGATTACACTGAAGCCATTCGCCTCAAACCTGATTTCAGTCTGGCTTATTTCAACCGCAGCGCCGCCTGGAAAGCGATGGGCAAAGGATTTGAAGCCCAGCAGGATTTCATTCGCAGCATGGAATCTGGCAAAGAGCCTGAAATATCGCTCGAACCGTCCATCGAAGGAGCCAAGACGGCCAAACCGGCCAAACCGTAACTGGCCAATCGCCAGCCTAATTTCCGAAAAGGAGAAAACATCATGTCGAAGAAGCTGTTTCTGATAATCATCGCGTTGTTGCTTTTGCCTGGCGCAACCGTTTTCGCGCAGGAAGGCGCGCCAATCGGCAAATCGTTCGTGCAATCCGCAAGCGAAGAACGGCTGTTCACCGTCACCGTTTACAGCGCCAAGCCGGAGAAGTGGAGTGAAGCGCTGCAATTCATCAAGGACGAAGCCGTCCCCGCCAACGTCAAAGGCGGCAGAAAACACATGGAAGTCTGGACTTCGGTCTACGGCCAAAGCTACGAATCGTGGTTCATTCTGCCGCTAGAGAACTTCGCCGCTATGGATAAGCCGAATGACGTGCTGCTGAAAGGGCTGGGCAGTCGTGAAGCGGTCGCCGCGTTCTGGAACAAAGCCCGCAGCTTCAATACGAGCGTGCGCCAATTCGTGATTCGCGTGCGACCGGATTTGAGTTACATCAAACCAAATGCGCCAACGCCACGACTGGCTTATTTCAACACGGTCGAGGTCGCTTATGGGCGTCGGCTCGAATATGAAAATTGGACCAAGGCTGAAGTTCTCCCAACTTACAAAAAGTCCGACCACTACGGGCAGTTGCGCGCAATGATTTCCGGGACGGGAGCAGCCTTCAGTTCGTTGACGATTGAGCCGCACGAAAATTTCGCCGCGCTCGACAAACTCGGCGCGCCCGAACAAGTGTTGGGCAAGGACGGGCTGGCAAAAGTGCAGGCGAAGATGAATGGCGTGATTACGAAAATCGAGCGTCGAGCACTGCTGTTCCGTCCTGACCTGAGCATTCTGCCGAAGTGAGAGGCTGTTTGAAAAGTTAGCTCCGTTAGGAGTGGAATGTTTATAGCCGGCAGAGGGTAAGAATTCCAAGCTCCGTAGGAGCGACATGTGGCACATGTCGCTCCTACGGAGCTTGAGAAATTGTTGCTGACCATTGCTATAAACATGTCGCCCCTACGGAGCTGAGGCAATTGCCAACTTTTCAAACAGCCTCTGAGACATTCGTAACATCACCCGCAACAACCAAACCTAACCCATGGAGGAACCATCATGAAAAAGATTACTTTCGCCGCTATCCTGCTGTTCGTTTGCACGTTCAGCGTATCCGCTCAAACCCAAAGCAATGCCACGCCTGGCCCGGTGTGGCGCGTGGTTTATTACCGCGTCCTGCCCGGCAAAGTGAATGAAAATTGGATGGATGTGCGCAAGAACATACGTCCTATTTACGAGGAAGCCAAAAAACAGGGCATCATTCTGGATTACAAGCTCTACCAAAATATGACGCAATCCAGCCAGGAAGATTGGCACTATGCCATCGCGACTGCCTACAAAAACTGAGGAGCGATTGACGGCTCTACCGCCAGATTTGATGCAATAGCACTGAAACATTAAGGATCACAAGAAAAGCAAGAGGCCGCCAGCGCCCACCGCATCCAACTCAGGCATGCGGTCGCCATAAAGCTGGTGCGCGAGCTTACCCCGAGTCCGCTGCAGTGACATTGAAACCGGCGTCCTCAGTCAATCAAGGAGTCGTTCATGTGACTTCGCACAGCCCGAAACAATGAAAACGGCTGCGCCGAAAGTCCGACAAGCTGCCAGCTTGTCGCTGACTCCACGATACATTCAATCGAGACCACGACAAGCTGGCAGCTTGTCGGACTTTAGAAAGAGTAGAAAACTCATGAAATCGGCCACCGTTAGAAAATCACTCTTGTTCGTTTTTTCATTGTTGTTGCTGACCGCAACTTCCTTCGCGCAAAACAGCGCCAATTCCGCCGACACCGCGCCCAAACGTCCCCGCATCGGGTTGGTAGGCGAATACACCATTCGCCCAGGCATGATGACCGCGTACCTGGAAGCGGCCAAAAACGTTGGACGGCCGCTCTATCTCAAAGCGGGCATCAAGGAGGCTTACTTCTTCACCAACCTGTACGGCCCGGATCGGAATATCGTCACGCTGATCGAAGTTCATGATGGTTTTGCCGCCTTGCAGGCGCGCAACGAAGCGTTCACGAAAAACAACAGCCAGGAAGCGCGCGACGCCTGGAGCGCCAAAGTGCGGGAGTTTATTACCGATCAACGCGTTTACATCGTGGACGAATTGGATGAGTTGAGTTGGATGAATCCGAAACTGAAAACTCCGCCGCTGTATTACAACGTGTTCGAACGGTTTATCGCGCCGCAGCGTGGCAGGGATTACGAAGCGTATCTCAAAAACGACTATCTGCCTTTGGTGAAGAAATCCGATTCCAACGGCATTCTGGTCAGCCGTCTGCGCTATGGCGGGGAAGCGGGGCATTACTTTGTCTTCATTCCCGTGAACGATCTGGCTGATCTGGACGGACCCGGCAAGATCACGCAAACGATGGGCGCGGATGCGTTCGCCAAAATGCAGCAAAAGCTGACGGGCATTGTGCAACGCAGCGAGAACCGGATGTTGCGGCTGCGACCGGAACTCAGCATTTTCCCGGCTTCCAATACCGCGGCGAAATAACTGATCTGGAGTGCGCGCGACGTGTCGCCGCTTTTCGTTCCTGGTCGAAATCTTGCTGGGAACGCACAATGAAAAAGTTGCTTACCACACTTACCGTCTTCGTTTTAGCTCTCGTCGCTTCGGAGTTTGCTTTCGGCCAGGCGACAACCGCGCAACCCGCCGCCAAACGCCAGTGGTATCACATTCAGGAAAACGTTCTGAAACCCGGCGTAGCCAATGAGTATTACGAGTTTCGCGCCAAAGAGCGTATCCCGGCGTTGAAGAAAGCGGGTTACAAACATCAGGAATTCTGGCTTTCCGCGGCAGTTGGAACAGGTGGAACGATATACACCGTTGAAATGTGGGACGATCTGAGCGCATTCGATCAGCCGCAAAATCGCCTGACCAAAGCTCTGGGCGAAGAAGGCGCGCGGGCATTGGGGAAAAAGACTTCGCAGTATTTTGCCGAAGGCGGGAGCCACGCTTGGCTGGCGCTGAGCGACCCGGAGCTAAGCTGGACGGAACAGATGACCACAGCGCCGAAACTCGCCATCGTCGGACGCGTCAAAGTCGCGCGCGGTCGCCGCGCCGATTTCAGGAACTACATCAAGAACGATTACCTGCCCATCGTCAAAAAATCCGTCGCTCGCGGATACCAAGTGCTGTCCGTGGTGTATGGCGGCGATGTGGGGGAATACATCACGCTGACCTTCTTCGACAGCTTCACGGAGATGGAGAAAAACGATCCCAGCCAAACTTCCGTCCAGAACCGCGTCGCGGGCGAAGGCGCTGGACAGAAAAACACGCAAAAAACGGTCGGCATCATTGCCAATCTGGAACGTACCATCATCCGCTTCCGCCCCGACCTGAGCATTTTGCCCAAGTAGCCAGCTAACAAAGAGCCAAATCAAGACCAAGTCGCGCGCGTGAATCAGAAGACACGTGCGCGGCTTTATGTTTTATCGTCATTTGTTTTGTTTCTGTGAATCGCGGTAAGTTGTCAACTCACAATTCCTTACAATTCAGGAGGCACACATGTCCCTTACTCGCCGCTCTGCGCTTTGGTTGTTTTTGTTGTTGGTACTGGTTCCCTCAACTCTGCTGGCGCAAACGCCGCCGGATTGGGCAAAGGTCGAAGAAGAAACGATGCGCCATTTTCAGGCCATCCTGCGCCTCGACACCAGCAATCCGCCCGGCAATGAAAAGCTGGTGGTGGATTATCTGAAAGGCGTGCTCGAACGCGAGGGCATCGAAACGAAAATCTTCGCGCTCGATCCAAACCGTCCGAATCTCGTGGCGCGCATTCGCGGCAATGGCAAGAAACGCCCTGTGTTGATTATGGGGCACACCGATGTTGTCAAAGTTGATCCGGCCAAGTGGACATATCCGCCGTTTTCGGCTACGCGCGAAGGCGGTTATGTCTACGGTCGAGGCACAGTTGATGATAAAGACAATGTTGTCGCCTGCCTGATGGTGATGCTGCAATTGAAACGGCTGAACGTCCCGCTCGACCGCGACGTGATTTTCCTGGCCGAGGCCGGAGAAGAAGCCAGCACGCAATACGGTATTGAGTTCATGGTTAATCAACACTGGCCGGAAATTGACGCCGAGTTTTGTTTTGCCGAAGGCGGCGGCGTGACTCGAACCAGCGGCAAGATTCGCTTCGCCACGGTGCAAACTTCGGAAAAGATTCCCTACGGCGTGACGTTGACAGCGCGCGGCCCTGCCGGTCACGGTTCGGTTCCGCTGCAAACAAACGCCATCGTTCATCTGTCGCAAGCTATCGCCAAACTTTCCGCGTGGTCAACGCCTATGCGATTGAACGACACGACCAAAGCGTATTTTGAACGTCTGGCCGCCATCAGTTCGCCCGAAGAAGCCGACCGTTATCGCAACATCGCCAACCCGGAAATGTCCGCCATGATTCAGGAATACTTTGCCGTCCACGAACCGCGTCATCATTCGATGCTGCGGACTTCGATTTCGCCGAATATCATCAAAGGTGGCTATCAGGTCAACGTGATTCCTTCCGAAGCCGAGGCCACGCTGGACGTGCGCGCCTTGCCGGATGAAAACAGGGAAAACCTGCTGGCCGAAATACGCAAAGTCATCAACGATTCAGCGGTCACGGTCGCCGGAAACGAACGCAATTCACGACCGGGAGCAAGACCTTCGCGGATTGACGCCGAAGCCTTCCATGTGTTGGAAGCCGCCATCAAACAGCATTACAACACGGTGACGTTGCCGACGATGAGCACCGGCGCGACCGACATGGCTTATCTGCGAGCCAAAGGCGTTGAATGTTACGGCGTAGGTCCGCTGACCGACAGCGAAGACGGCCCCAAAGGCTACGGCGCGCACAGCGACCAGGAACGCATTCTGGAAGAGGCGCTGCACAAATTCGTACGCTTTCACTGGGACATCGTGGTGAATCTGGTCAAAGCAAAATAGGGACGAAAGGATCAACGCTATGAAAACAGCAACCATCACCTTTGTACTGGCTGTCCTCATTGCTTCGCTCGCCCTCGCACAGCGCCAACGCTCGCCAGAAATCGAAGCATTGATCGCGCGCGGCAAATCGCTCGAACTCCAGACGCCGTATGAACCGCCGCCCGGCGAGGCGCTCGTCCATCACGCGGCTGGATTTGCGAAGGTGATGTGTTCGGCGGTCTTCATCACGGGACTTGATCCAGACTTTGCGGCAGCGAATGTCGGCGGCTTTACGGCTCCGTTTGCCGAGCGCGCCAAAATGGGCAAGCCGGTGTTGATCGGGCGAACAAAATGGTCAGCATTCCGTTGCCAAACGGCACGCAACGCACGGCGAAGTTCTTCGGCTCGCAAGGCTGCATCGCGTTGCCACAAGGCAAAACGGAACTGAACTTCAAGCCTGTCGCGGTCACGAGCAAGTTGCCCGCTGCCGACAAGCAAGCGTGGCCGATGGGCGACCAGTTGCCGTCCGCGCTGCTGCCCAAAGAAATCCCAAAAGAAATCAAAGCCGACAAGCTGCAACAAGCCGTAGACGCTGCGTTCGCGGATGAAAGCGGAATGACAGCAGCGTTCGTTGTCACGTACAAAGGTCGCTTGATTGCGGAACGTTACGGCGCAAACATCACAGCGCAAACGCCGCTCGAAAGCTGGTCAATGGGAAAGAGCCTGACGGCAACGTTGCTGGGCATTCTGATCAAACAAGGCGTGTACAAGCTCGAACAACCTGCGCCAATTCCCGAATGGCAGAAACCAAATGACCCGCGCGCCAAAATTCGCATCGCCGATATTCTGCAGATGTCGAGCGGCATTCGCATTCGCGCGCCGCAAGACCCGGATTACGTGGACGATGGTCGCTATCCCGATCATTTGTATCTCTACACCGGCAGCGAGAACCTGTTTCACTACGCCGCGACGCGCCCGCAACAATGGCAGCCCGGTCAGGTCGGACGTTATCGCAACACTGATCCAGTATTGACGAATTACCTGATCCGCCTCGCGGTCGAAAAACGCAAAGAAGATTATTTGTCCTTCCCGCGTCGCGCCTTGCTCGACAAGTTGGGGATGCGCACGATGCTGATGGAGACGGATTCGTATGGAAACTTTTTGACGCAAGGCTACGAATTCGCTTCGGCACGCGATTGGGCGCGGCTCGGCAATCTGTATTTGCGCGATGGTGTCGCGCCGAACGGCGAACGATTGTTGACTTCGGAATTTGTGAAGTTTGTGCAAACACTCGCGCCCGCTTGGAAAGCCGATGGACGCCCGATTTACGGCGGCTTTTTCTGGCTCAACGGCGACGGCGCGTATCCCGTGCCGAAAGAAATGTTTTATATGGCGGGCGCAGGCGGGCAATTCACGATGATGATTCCTTCGCACGATTTGGTTGTTGTGCGGCTGGGGCATTATCGCGGCAGCACACCGGGGGAGCGCATGCTCAAACAGGCGTTGGCCTTGTTGATGGAAGCCGTGCCGAAAAAAAAATAGATTCGCACAACGGCTTGAGAACCATCACATCCAGATAAGAAAACATCATGGCAAAACACCGAATCTATACAATGAGTGTCGCAAGCGTTTATCCCCACTATCTCGCCAAGGCAGAGAAAAAGGGACGCACGAAAGCCGAAGTGGACGATATCATTTGTTGGCTCACAGGCTACAGCCAGAGTGAGATGGAAGAACAATTGAATAACAAAACTGATTTTGAAACATTCTTTGCGGACGCCCAAGCCTCAATCCCTTGCGAACTTTGATCAAGGGAGTGATTTGCGGTGTCCGAATAGAAGAGATCGAAGACCCTCTGATGCGGGAAATCCGCTATCTGGATAAATTGATTGATGAGTTGGCGAAGGGGAAAAAATGGACAAGATTTTGCGGAAGCAAAAGGAAGCGTGACGGCAGCTTGTCCGGCCAGTAGGCTGAGATCAAGGCCAACCCAGAACGAAAGTGTCGGCCTTGATCTTCATCTGAAAAGGTTCGCTCAGTGTGATGCGAGGACGGATTGATCGAAAGCTCGTACCGCGAGCAGCCTGACAAATGCCGCCTGCGTTATTTTGGGGCAGCAGGAGCGGTGTCTGACAAACGCGGTTGAATCATCAGCACCAGCAGGATGGAAATCACCGCGAAGCTGGCGAACACGCCGAAAATCGCCATCAACGGAGTGTTCCAGTCGCGCAGGATTCCAAACCACCAATCGGCCATCCCGCCGCAACTGATGCTGACGAAATTCATGATGCCGTAACCGGTGGCGCGCAGATGCGGCTGGGCGATCTGGCACAGGATCGGCATGTTGTTCGTATCGAAAAAACCCCAACCCAAACCGAACAAAATCAGAAACGCGATGGCCACCCACAGCAACCCGGTTTGCGGCGAATAACCGACGCCAAACATGGCTATGACGATCAACGCCATTCCGATGGCGCTGGTGTTGATGCGTCCGCGTTGAGAGCGCCGCATCCAGCGATCCGCCAGCCATCCACCCGACAACGCTCCGAAAATCGAAGCCGCCGTCCAATACAGCGTCGCCGACACGCCCGCCTTGCCCTGTCCAATGCCGAATTCCGCTTTCAGAATGGCGGGCATCCAATCCCGCACGATCCAGCCCGCCATTGCCGGCAGCGTGAAGCACAACACCAGAAACAGGAACGACCGATTGGTCAACAAGTCGCGCAACGCGCCGATGGCGGAATGGCGTTGCGGTTCTGACTGTTCATTTTGATCTGTTTGATCTGTGCGCGCGGGGGCGTTGCGCAAGGCGAAAAACAGCGGCAAGGCATACAGCACACCGATCAGGCCGCAGATGTTGAACATCCATCGCCAGCCCAGCGTGGGATCGTCGGCGGCGTAACCGCTGAATCCGCCGACGATGACGCCCGCATAAATTCCTATCTGGTGCGCGCCGATTGCGCGCGACCGCGTTGGGCCGAGGTGATAATCCGCGATCAGCGCCAGCGCCGCCGGAATGTAAAAGGCTTCGCTGATGCCCATCAACGCGCGCGTCACCATCAATTGTTCGTAGTTGCCGACGTGTCCCGTGGCCCATGTCACAGCCGACCAGACAATCAGGCTGGCGGCGATCACATGGCGGCGGCTGTAACGGTCGGCCAGATAACCGCCAATGGGGCTGAGCGCAGCATAAGTCCATTTGAACAGCGCCAGAATCTTTCCCCAATTGGCTTCGCTGCCGATGTCCGGGATGTCCGTCATGACGGAAAATTTCATGGCCGCCAGCATTTGCCGATCCAGGTAATTCAACAACGCAACCGGAACCAGCAAGAGAACGACCGTCCAGGCGTAACGCAGGTTCGTTTCGTCAGGTTTTTTCATACAGTGGTTTTCTTTGAATCAGAATAGTGCGGTTTCTCAATCTGCCAGTCGCGGATCGAGAATCGGCCTCTCTTGTACTATTGACTCTCTTTGTTGGCAATCGGCGCGCGGGCTGCCGATGCAAAAATCGGGAAAAGTGCTACCATCTGCGCGCTGTTTCGATTCCTGCTCAAAAAAAGTGAATTGCCATGAAACGACTGAAACTTTCCCTTTGTGCGTTGCTCGGTTTGGTTGCTGTCAGCGTTGTTTGGAATGCGTCTCGCCACGATGTTGCGGCGCAACAAAACGTGCGATTCAACCGCGACATTCGCCCGTTGTTGTCTGACCGATGTTTTTATTGCCATGGGCCGGACGAAAAAACGCGCAAGGCCGGATTGCGACTCGACACGTTTGAAGGCGCGACCAAAGATCGCGGCGGGTATCGCGCCATTTCGCCCGGCAAACCGGACGAGAGCGAATTGCTGCGGCGCGTGACGGCGCACGACGCCAGCGTCATGCCGCCCGTCGCGGCCAAGAAACCGGCTGTTACGGCAGACGAAGCCGCGCTGCTGCGTCGCTGGATTGCGCAGGGAGCGAAATACGAAGGGCATTGGGCGTTTCAACCGCTGGCTAAAACTCCGCCGCCCGCCGTCAAAAACACCAAGTGGATTCGCAATGACATTGACCGATTCATTCTGGCGCGGCTGGAACAGGCCGGGTTGCAGCCTTCGCCGCAAGCCGATCCACGCACCTTGATTCGTCGCCTCTCGCTGGATTTGATCGGGTTGTTGCCGCAACCGGCTGAAGTCGAAGCTTTTGTCAAAGCTTTCAACAGAAATCAGGACAACGCTTACAACGCGCTTGTCGAACGCCTGCTCAGCAGCCCGCATTACGGCGAACGCTGGGGACGGCATTGGCTGGATCAGGCGCGGTATGCCGATTCCAACGGTTACACGATTGATGGCGACCGTGTCATGTGGCCTTACCGCGATTGGGTGATTCAGGCGCTCAACGAAGACAAACCCTTTGATCAGTTCACCATTGAACAGCTTGCAGGCGATTTGCTGCCCAGGCCTTCAGACCCGCTAAAGGCCAAAGCCCAGCTTGTCGCCACAGGGTTTCATCGCAACACGGTCATCAACGAAGAAGGCGGCGTTGATCCAGAACAGGCGCGCGTCGAACAGGTCATGGATCGTTTGCACACAACGGGCGCAGTTTGGCTGGGCTTAACGGTGGGATGCGCGCAATGCCATTCGCACAAATTCGATCCCATTCCGCACAAAGAGTATTACCAGATGCTGGCGTTCTTTAACTCTACGATGGATTACAACAACCAGGGGCCGGTTGTGCCTGTCGAACGCGGTGAAATGTTCGGCAAGCCTGAAAAGAGCGCGCCGATGCGCGGCGAACCAAATCAGGAAGAATGGGAGCGCGCGGAACTTGCGCGACTGGAAAAAAATCCGGCTGTCATCGCGCCGGACAAACCCGTCGAATGGTTTCCGGTGGAAACGGTCAAGCTGGAAACTGAAGCGCACGGCAAATTGCAGCAATTGGAAGATGGTTCGTTTCTGGCGACGGCGAACGCTTCGCAGAACGATGCCTATCGCGTGCTGACCAGAATTCGCTCTCCGCGCGTCGCTGCGGTTAGGTTGCGTGTGCTGCCTCATCAGGCCTTGCCGAACAACGGCCCCGGACTTGGCGAAGATGGTTCGTTTGTGCTGAGCGAATTTTATATCGAATCAGAAGGCGGCAATCATCGGTTCAGCGACGGGTTTGCGGACGAAGAGCAAAGCGCCTGGCCTGCGCGCGCCGCTACTGACAACGACCGTCGCACCGGGTGGTCTGTCAACGCAAAGACTCAACCGCGTGAAGCCGTATTTCTGTTTGGCGGACGCAAGGAATTCGCCAGTCGTCAGTTGCTGTTCGTGTTGCGCCACGACGCCAGCCAGGGGCGCGGCGTTGGCCGGTTCAAAATCGAAATCGCCACCGAACCTCCGCACGACGCCAAAGGCGCGGCTTTGCTTGCCGCTCTGAAAACCTCAGCTAATGCGCGCACGCCCGAACAACAATCGCTCGTCAACGCGGCGTTCGCTTCTGCGCGCGCAGTTAGAGAAAAACAGGCCAACGTCGGCGTGATGGCCATGGTCATGCGCGAGACCAATGTGCCGCGCGAATCGTACATTTTCACGCGCGGCGACTTCACTCGGCCTGACAAAGCCGCAGGCGTGTTGCAACCGAACGTCTTCAGTGCCGTAAACCCGGAGTTGCCTGATACCGGCAAGCCGCGCACAAGGCTCGATCTGGCCAAGTGGCTGGTTGATCCGGCAAACCCGCTGACTCCGCGCGTGACGATGAACCGCATCTGGATGCGCTATTTCGGACGCGGCCTGGTCGAAACCGAAGAAGATTTCGGCACGCAAGGTTCGCTTCCCACGCATCCCGAATTGCTGGATTGGCTGGCTGACAGATTTGTGACCGGGGGAAGGGGTGATGGGGTGACGGGGCGATCAACCATCAGTCATCAACCGTGGAGTTTGAAAGCGATTCATCGCTTGATCGTCACCAGCGCGACCTATCGCCAAAGCTCTTCACTCAATCCGCAATCGAAAAATTCGCAATCGGAAGACCCACGCAACTTGCTGTTGTCACGGCAGGAAAGGTTTCGCGTCGAAGCGGAAATTGTGCGCGATGCGGCGCTTTCTGCCAGCGGATTGCTGAATCCGAAAATCGGCGGCCCCAGCGTGCGACCTCCGCAACCCGACGGCGTTTACGCTTTCACGCAAAACAAAAAGAACTGGGTTGCCGCAAATGAAGCCGAGCGATTCCGCCGCGCCCTGTATACGCAGTTTTATCGCAGCGCGCCGTATCCATTGTTTTCAACTTTTGACGCGCCGGATTTTCAGCAAGTCTGCACTCGACGTTTTCGCTCGAACACGCCTTTGCAATCATTGACGTTGGCCAACGACCCGGCCTTTTTGGAAATTGCGCAAGGGCTGGCCGTACGGGTGATGCGCGAAGTGCCGGGCAACTTTGCCGCGACGCTGGATGCGCGTTTGAAGCATGCCTTTGCGCTGTGTTTCAGCCGTCCGCCGGATGCAACGGAACTGACGGCGTTACGCAGTTACGTCGAACGCCAGGTGCAAAGCCTTGCCAAAGACCCCGCTTCAGCAAAGGCATTGGTCAGCCAGGAATTGACGAAAGCCGGATTGACTGAAGCTCAAGCCGCCGCGCTGACGGCGGCGGCGCGGGTGTTGTTCAATGCGGATAACTTCATTACGCGAGAGTAAAAAGGCTTTTGCCTATAGTTGATAGAACAAGATATAAGCCGAGATAATGGTTTTATGAGCGATATTCAAATCTTAACTGGAAACAGTCTGACACTTTTACCAACACTAGAGGCTGACTCAATACAATGCTGTGTGACTTCACCGCCTTACTGGGGCTTACGTGATTACGAGCATGAGTCACAAATTGGGGCCGAAACTTCACCAGAACTATACGTTGAAAATCTTGTTGCGTTATTTCGAGAAGTTCGACGTGTGCTAAGGAAAGATGGGACGGTGTGGCTTAACGTCGGCGACGGCTATGCGAGAAATGGCGGAACAGGCAACTGCGGCCCAAACGCCATTGTAGGAAATACTAAAAAATTGATCCAAAGACGTAACTGTAAAGTTCCCGATTGTTGGGGACTCAAAGATAGAGACTTGATGGGACTGCCTTGGCGTGTTGTCTTTGCTTTGCAAGCGGACGGCTGGATTTTGCGATCTAAAATAACTTGGATCAAAAAAACCGCAATGCCTGAAAGTGTGAAGAACAGGCCAACTAATGCAACAGAAGAACTGTTTTTGTTGTCCAAATCCCCAACCTATTTCTACGACCCGAATGGGGTAAGAGAGCCAAGCGGTGCCAATTTACGAAACTACTGGATACTTGGCCCTGACCCAAGCGGGAATGGACATCCCGCAGCCTTTCCACGCGAGTTAGCACGACGATGCATTTTGCTCGGCTCGCGCGTGGGCGATACGGTACTTGATCCCTTCGGCGGCTCTGGAACGACGGGGCTAGCTGCAAGCGAATTAGGCCGCAAAGCGATCTTGATCGAACTGAACCCTACTTACGCCCAGATGGGTAAGGAGCGTACACGCTATGGCACGCAAACCCGGCTCGAAGCAGTTAATTCTTGAGTACTTTCTCCGCAACGTCGGCAATGTGCTTGAATCAAGGGATATCCAAAATGCGAGCGGGGGCGCTGTGGAATGGGCACGCCGAGTACGCGAACTACGTAACGAGGATGGCTATCAAATTCTTTCCCACAAAGACCGGGCAAATCTGAAACCGAATCAGTACCTCTTGGAAACAATCGAGCGAATACCTGCCTTCGCTCGCAGCATCTCCAAAGAAACTCGCGCTTGGGTATTGGAAAGAAACGGTTACACATGTCAAATGTGCGGCGTGGCTGCTGGCGATCCTGATCCACTGGGCGGAAATCGCACCGTGCGCTTAACAATGGGCCATATCCTCGACAAATCGAAAGGAGGCGACGATACGCCTCAAAACCTGCGAGCCATTTGCACAAATTGCAATGAAGGGCTGCAAAATACTGCTCTCCCCAAACCTGACCGAATTCATCTGTTGGCGCAAATTCGCCGAGCAACGATTCAGGATCAAGAAGCTGTGCTGAAATGGTTACTCCAAAAATTCAATTTGGAAACAAAGAAAAAACGCTAAACAAGGAAAAACCAAATGCTGTTGAAATGGTTAGATGTATTGCGGATGGCCAGGATCGCAAATCTGAATCCTGATCGAAAAGTGGTCAAAACCGACGACGAATGGCAGGCGCAATTGACGCCGGAGCAGTATTACGTCACGCGCCAGCACGGAACCGAGCGTCCGTTCAGTTCCGAAATGTGCAGTTTGTTCGAGCCGGGTTTGTACGCTTGTGTCTGTTGCGACACGCTGTTGTTCGACGCCAGCGAAAAGTTTGAAAGTGGAACGGGCTGGCCTTCGTTTACGCAACCGATCAAGGAAAACGCGATTGCCTATCACGAAGACACCAGCTACGGCATGTCCAGAGTGGAAACTCTCTGCAACACTTGCGACGCGCATTTGGGACACGTGTTCCCAGACGGGCCACCGCCGAGCGGATTGCGGTATTGCATGAATGCCGTCGCACTGAAAAAGGTCAGCAAAGAATGAGGCGATGTGTCCTCCAAATGGTTTTTACGTGATGCCATGAAAGAGTTAGCCGATTATCTGATCGAAGCCGAACGCAATCACGGTCACATGTGTCCGGGGCAGGTGCTGGGCGTGCGGATGGCGATGCTGGGCTGTCGCCTTGTCGGTATTGAAGAGCCAAAAGTCGGCAAGCGGTTGATCGTCTTTGTCGAAATAGATCGTTGCGCGGCAGATGCCATCAACACGGTGACTGGCTGTAGGCTGGGCAAACGAACCTTGAAGTTCCGCGATTTTGGCAAACTGGCCGCAACCTTTCTCAACACTGAAACCGGCGAAGCCGTTCGCGTCGTCGCCGTCGAAACTTCGCGCGAATTGGCAAAACAGTTATTCAGCCATCTGCCGACCAAAAAAGAACAGCAACTGGAAGCGTACAAAACTCTGCCGGATGAAAGCCTGTTTACCTGGCAACGAGTCAAAGTCACTTTGTCAGATGCCGACAAACCCGGCCATCCGCTCGCTCGCGTCACGTGCGCCGAATGCGGCGAAGGAATCAATGATCACCGTGAAATTGTCCGCGATGAACGCACGCTTTGCCGAGCTTGTGCGGGTGAGCGATACTACCAAATCACAGTTTGACAAAAGCGAGGTGAGCTTATGAACACTGCGACAGCAACTTTGGAAGTGGCCGTTGATCTGGCCGAAGCGATCAAGGCCAATGCGACCGCGCGGCAACAATCTCTTGACCAATACTTGAGAGAGATGATTAAAGCTGATGAGGCTGAACCAAATGAAATTTACGACCAAGAGGTTACCGAGTCTGCGCCGACGCCGAATTACGCCATGCTTGAAGCTTTGAGAAAGGTTGCGGAACGTAACAAGAACAGGCCGTATACATCCGGCGAAGATTCTCAGAAAATGTTACGCGAAGCCCGGGCAGGAGCGATGTTTGGTTATGAGCCAACCGAGTAAAGCCAAAGTAGTGGTAATTGACGCCAATATCATGATTGCCATTTGTGCCAAAGAGCAGGGCAAGGCCGATACGGCGGAATTGGCCATGGCTGATTATGCATCGAAAGGTTGGGTCTTTTATGCGCCAAACGTGATTGTTGGCGAAGTAATGTACGTGCTTTGCAACAAACTTCAGGATGGATTGCTGACTGAAAGTGATTACGAGGAGTCAGTCGAAGATTTTATAGATCAGCTTAAAGGCATTCTCCCGCCGCCAAATGGCGAAACATCTCTCATCAAACGAGCCAAGGAAATCAGGCAGGGGTATGGTTGCAGTCTCTCGTCGGACAGTTTGTACATTGCTTTGGCAGAAGAACTGACGGCTTCTTACCATGTCGAACTCCTGACTTTCGACACAGGCTTCATCAATCAGGCAGCCAAAAGCGCGCCAACGGTCAAAGTGAACCTGCTACCGGTTTAAGATTGTAATCATCAATAATGAGCACTCCGGCGTTACAACTGCATCCTCACGAAGACGAACCCCACGCGCACGACCATCATCACGATCATCAGCATGACCACGCGCGCGGGGCTTCGCAGCGAACTCTGGTTGTCGTGTTGACGCTGACGTTCGGTTACATGCTGGCCGAAGCCGTTGGTGGTTACTGGGCGAACAGTCTGGCTTTGATGTCCGACGCAGGACACATGTTCACGGATGTCGCAGCGCTGGCGCTGGCGTTGTTTGCCGTGCGGTTCGCTTCGCGCCCGGCCACGCAAAACAAAACCTACGGCTTTTATCGGTTGGAAATTCTGGCGGCGCTGGTCAACGGCGTGACTCTGATTGCGTTGTCCGTCTTGATCTGCGTGGAAGCGTATCACCGCTTTCGCCAGCCGGAAGAAGTGCAGGGATGGGCGCTGGTCTGGATTGCCGCTGGCGGATTGGCAGTGAACCTGGTTTCGGCGTGGCTGCTGTCGCGTTCGCACGCGCACGACAACCTGAACATGCGCGGCGCTTATCTGCATGTGCTGGGAGATTTGCTGGGTTCAGTGGCGGCGATTGCGGCGGGCGTGTTGATAGTCTGGAAAGGCTGGCGTTGGGCTGACCCGCTGTTCAGCGTCGTCATCAGCGTGCTGATTGTCTGGAATTCTTGGCGCATCGTGGCCGAATCGGTCAACGTCTTGTTGGAAGGCGTGCCTTCGCACATCAACCCCATTGTCGTCGAACAGGCGATCAAAACCATTCCCGGCGTGCGCGAAGTTCATGATTTGCACATCTGGACGATCACTTCGGGGCGTCACGTGTTGACGGCGCACGTCGGCGTCGCCAACGCAGATCAAAGCTGCCGCGTGTTGCGCGAAGTTCGCGCGTTGCTGGCCGAACGTTTTGACCTGTCGCATTCAACCATTCAGATCGAAGACCCTACGTTTGCGACCGTCGTCAATTTCAAAAAGAAAGACTCTTGAAGCGGTTGGGAAGAGATAACGGAACAAGCGGAAATAACGGAATTGATGGGTGTTTTTCGTCAAAAGTCTTTTTTCCGTTCTTTCAGCTATTTCCGTTTGTTCCATTATCTTTCTACGCCTCATCCGGAAAACAATCCTATGAAACTATTGCTTACGATTCTTTTGTGCTTCTTGCCTTGCGCTGCTTTAGCTCAGACATCCGCTGACCTCGTACTGCTGAACGGAAAAATCTGGACCGTCAACGCCTTCCAGCTTGAAGTCGAAGCCGTCGCCGTCGTTGGCAATCGTATTGCCGCCATCGGTTCGACCAAAGACATTCGCCGCTGGGTTGGCGCAAACACCAAAGTCATTGACCTGAAAGGGAGGCGCGTCGTGCCGGGATTCAATGACGCGCATGTGCATTTTCTGGATGGCGGAGCGGGATTGGCCAGCGTGCAATTGCGCGATGCGGCTTCGCCGGAAGAGTTTCGCAAACGCATTGGCGAATTCGCCGCCAAGCTGCCCAAAGGTCGCCCATACAGATGGGTGTTGAACGGCAACTGGGATCACGAAAACTGGACGCCCGCGAATTTGCCAACGCGGCAATTGATTGACGCTGTGACGCCGGACAACCCTGTGTTCATCAATCGGCTGGACGGGCACATGGCGCTGGCGAATTCTCTGGCGTTGAAACTGGCTGGCATCACGCGCGACACCAACGACCCCGATGGCGGAACCATCGTCCGTGACGCCAACGGCGAACCGACCGGCGTGTTGAAAGACGCGGCGATGAACTTTGTTTACAAAGTCATTCCCGATCCGACCGAAGCCGAAATGATCGAATCCGTCAAAGCCGCAATGCGATACGCCGCCGAAAACGGCGTCACCAGCGTGCAGGATATGTCGGCTTCGCCAGCCGTGTTGGGCGTGTATCAGACGTTGTTGCAGCGCGGCGAACTGACGGTGCGCATCAGTGGGCATCAACCCTTGAGCGAATGGCAACGATTGGCTGTTGCGGGCATTCGCGCCAATTTCGGCAACGACAAATTGAAGATTGGCGGTTTGAAAGGTTTTGCCGATGGTTCGCTGGGTTCGACGACGGCGTTGTTTTTTGCGCCATACCTGGACGATCCTAAAACTTCGGGGCTGCCAAGCGACGAAATGTTTCCCGAAAGCAAAATGCGTGACCGCATCCTGGCGGCAGACAAAGCAGGGTTGCAGCTTGCGGTTCACGCCATTGGCGACAAAGCCAACCAGACGATTCTGAATTTTTTTGCCGAAGCTGAACGACAAAACGGCGCGCGCGACCGCCGGTTTCGCATTGAACACGCGCAGCATCTGCGACCGGAAGAGATCAAACGATTTGCCAGCCAGCACGTGATTGCTTCGATGCAACCGTATCACGCGATTGACGATGGTCGCTGGGCTGAAAATCGCATCGGAGCCGAACGCGCCAAAGGCACTTACGCCTTTCGTTCTTTGCTGGACGCCGGAGCCGTGCTGGCGTTCGGTTCGGATTGGTTCGTCGCGCCAATGGAACCGTTGATGGGAATTTACGGTGCAGTCACGCGACGCACGCTGGATGACAAACGTCCTGCGGGTTGGGTTCCCGAACAGAAAATCACCGTCGCCGAAGCCGTCAAAGCCTTTACGCTCGGTTCAGCCTTTGCCAGTTTTGATGAGAAGGTGAAAGGTTCGATTGAAGTCGGCAAGCTGGCGGATTTCGCAGTGTTGTCGGCGGACATCTTCAATATCAATCCGGTCGAAATCAAAAAGGTAAAAGTTGTGATGACCATTTTCGACGGACGCGTGATTTTCGAACGGCAGCCAGAAACTAAACGATGAACGAAGCTTCTTCCCAGACAGCGCAAAGCGAATCATCACCTCGCCGAAGTTGGCGAAGGTGGAAACCGCAAACGCGGCGTGATGCGCGATTGGTGGGAATGACCCTGGCGATCAAAGCTTTTTGCATGCTCTTTGCCGTGCAGAGCTTTCATGTCTGGAAAGACGAGCCGGTCAATGGATGGCGGGGTTGGCTGGAGATTTGGAATCGCTGGGATGCGCCGAGTTATCTGAAGCTGGCCGAATTTGGCTACAGCGCCGCCGGAGAAATGCGTCCGATGATGGTGTTTTATCCGCTGTATCCCTGGTGCATCAGCCTGGTCACGCGAATCACGGGTGATTTTCTGCTCAGTGCATTTTTGATTTCGACGTTGGCGTCGCTGTTTGTCGGGTTGTTGCTGTTCCGATTGATTGCGTTGGATTACTCGCCGAAACTCGCCGAACGAACCGTGTGGTTTCTGTTCATTTTTCCAACCAGCTATTTTCTGCACATCGGATACACCGAAAGTCTGTTTCTGGCCTTGGCGCTGGGATGTCTGCTGGCGGCGCGCAAACAAGATTGGCCGTTGGCCGGATGTCTGGGCGCGTTGGCGTGTATGGCACGCGGGCCGGGAATTTTGCTGATGCCGACGCTGGCCGTGGAAGCGTTCACGCAATACCGCGCAACTCGTCGCTGGCAATGGCAATGGTTGTGGATTCTGTTTGTCGCCAGCGGCTTCGGAGTGTACCTGTGGATCAATGCGCGCGAAGCCGGCGATCCGTTCGCGTTCGTGCAGATTCGGCGCGAAAGCTTTTACATTGCGATGGGCTGGCCGTGGTTGGGAATTCAACAAACCATCGGCGCACTCGGCCACAATCCGGCGGCGGCGGAAATGAGCGGGCGGCAGGAACTGACGTTCATCGCATTGGGATTGGTCGGAGTGATTGTTTCGTGGTTCAGGCTGCGTCCGGTGTACAGCGTATGGATGACGTTGAACTGGTTGATTGTTACCAGCGTCACGTTCATCGCCAGCGTGCCGCGATACACCTTGGTCATGTTTCCGCTGCATTTGCTGTTCGCGCAATTGGCCGCAAAAGGGCGCGTCTGGGAAATCATTCTGACGGTTTGGTCGCTGCTGTATCTGGCCTTATTTATCAGCGCCTTCGCGCGCGGCTTTTGGGCTTATTAACTCCGCCGTGTCCAGCCAGATCGTCACCGGTCCGGAGTTGTGAATTTCGACCAGCATATCGGCCTGAAAGACTCCGGTGGCGACTTTGAAACCCATCGCTCGCAATCGTTCGACAAACAATTCATACAACGGAACGGCCAGTTCAGGCCGAGCGGCATCGGTGAAGCTAGGTCGGCGGCCTTTGCGACAATCCGCGAACAGGGTGAATTGCGAAACCACCAGCATCTCGGCCTTCACATCCAGCGCCGACAAATTGAACTTGCCTTCACCATCGGCAAACACTCGCAGGTTGGCGATTTTATTGGCCAGCAATTCGACTTCGGCGGCGGAGTCGTTAGCGCCTACGCCCAACAAAACGACAAATCCGTTGCCGATTTCGCCGGTGATTTGATTGTCCACCGTGACTTTGCCGCATGTGACTCGTTGCAGAATGGCTCGCATCACCTCACTCCCACGATTCCCAAAGCAATCAACAACGCCCACTGCGTGCCCAGATGACTGTTCGTCGTGTCGAAAAATTCATCCAGCGAATGTGCGCCTTTGCCATCTCCGCCGCCGTCAATGGTGATGGCGGGAATTTTCAAACTGATCGGAATGTTGGAATCGGTGCTGCCCGCGCCGAGTTGTGGAGTGAATCCCAGCGAAGCTCCGGCAGCCAAAGCGGTTTTGACGATTGGCGAATCGGCCAGTTGAACTCCTGCCGGGCGTTGGCTGACGACTTTCAATTCCACGATGATCGGCGCTTGGTTCGGACGCGCGCGATTTTCTTCGTCCACGGATTGATGCACAGCGCGTTTGAACTGCGCTTCCAGCTTGTCCAATTCCGCCGCGTCAATCGAACGCATGTCCACTTCCATCCACGAAGTGTGCGCGATGGAATTGACCGAAGTGCCGCCTTCGATTTTGCCGACGTTGAATGTGGTTTTGGGGTGTTGGGGAACTTCGAAGCGGGAGATTTTTTCGATGGCTCGTCCCATCGCGTGAATAGGCGAAGGCAATCCGAACGCGCCGTAGCTATGTCCTCCTGGTCCGCGAAACGTCGCACGATAGCGCACCACGCCAACCGCCGTGTTGGTGATGTCCAGTCCCACGCCGTCCACCGAGATGAAATGCGTTGCGCGGTCTTTCAACTCTTCGTTGAACAAATGACGGACTCCGCGCAAATCGCCCAAGCCTTCTTCGCCGACGTTGGCGACGAAAATGATCGTCCCGTCGGTTTCGACCTTCGCCTGATTGAGTGCGCGAACCACGGCCAGAATCACCGCCAAACCGCGACAGTCGTCGCCAATGCCAGGGCCTTTCAAGATGGAACCTTCGCGCCCTTCTCTTTTGACTTTCACATCAGTGCCTTCGGGAAACACAGTGTCCAGATGTGCAGCCAAAACCAGGACAGTGTCGTTGTTTTTGCCCGGACGTTCGCCCAGCACGTTGCCGATTTTGTCTACGCGGACGTTTTTCAAGCCGAGTTCGGTGAACCGCTGTTTGAACCATTCGCCGCGTTTGGCTTCGTGAAAGGTCGGCGCGGGAATTTCGCAAACTTTGATTTGCTCGGTGATTGTGTCCGGCTCGGTGGTTTTCAGGTGAGCGAGCGCCTGTTTGATTTTCGGCAGATCGCCGATCTGTTTGATCGTTGCTTCAGCAGATTGCGCCGCGACAATGAGCGATACACAGGCGAGCATCACTATGATGCTTAGGGTGCGGGAAAACGATTTCATTCTTTGAAGTTCCTTGTTGGGAGGTTTCAGGTTTCAGGTTTCAGGTTTCAAGTTTCAGGTTTCAGGTTTTGGGAAGAGCAGGCTGGAAACCGGAAACTGGCGACTGAATACTGCTCAGCCATACCGCCGCCGGTACTTGCTGGCGGCTTTTTGAGAAACGTGTAGTTTGATGCCTTGTCGTTCGGCGAACTGTTGAAACAGCGCGTAAAAGGTTTCGCGGTCGCGCGTTGTGATGACCGCTGCGGCGTCTGCGGTTTCAATGGCGTACGGATAACCATTGCCGACGACGACTTCGGCGCGAACGATGTTCAGCACGTCGTTCAGCAAACCTTGCCGGTGAATCCACATCGGAATTTCCAGTCGTGCGGGCGGCGCTTGCGAACCGGTTTTCAAATACACAAAGCCTATGGATTGATGCTGCGCTTCAAACAGTTCCAGCACACTGGCCTGTTTCTGATCGGCTCCGCCGCGTTTGCAGACAAACAGCGGAGTCCGGTCGCCCCAGGCCAACAGGTCGTTCACCAGTTCCGCATCGTGAAGCTGCTGAGCTTCGGGCAGGCTGAAACTCAGGCTGAGCATTTTAGTCAGGTCGCGCGCATCGCTGGAATCCACATAACCGATCAGCGGAATGCCAGTCGTTTCGGAACATTGCAGCAGTTTCAGCATCGCTTCAACGTGTCGCTGGCGCATGTTTCCCTGCAAACGGTCGGCAAAGGAAATCACCAGCGAACTGTCAAAGAGCGCGACCGGCAACGGCGAATTCGCTTCTCGTTTCGCCGCCAGTCTTTCCATCAACTGGCACAACTTGCCGGTTTCCATCTCGAAGCGGCGGACGTTGATTTTTTGTTCGGTGCGTTCGCCGTCGCTGCCTGTTTTGAGTTCGTCCGGCGTCAGAATTTCGATTTCGGCGTCTTTAACGAAACTGCCCGATGGCGAATGGCGGTTTTCAAACCATGCCACCTGGACGGCGGCCACGGGAATGTTGAATCCGCTGTGGGGCGGAATCTGGCTGCCATCCACTGCGACGGTCGTGTGATTGAGCAAGGCTTCGTAGGCCCAGGCGCGGGCTTCGGCGTGATTGTTCCAGCGATGCGCGAACGGCAGGCAAAGTTTCGGCGCAGCATCAAACTCTTCAGTCGGCAACGCGCCCGGCGTTTCCGTTCCGCTCAACCGCGATTCCAGTTCGTCGCGCGAAATCGCGGCAAGCTGTTGCAGAGCGTTGCGGAACACCTTCGACTCATCGCGCAACTCGCCTTCAAAGGCGTGGAATTCACTCGCCTTGCCATCGAGCTGAGCCAGAATTTTGGTTCGTAAAATCATAGAGATTGATGAATGGTCGGCGGAGTTTCGCAAAGTCGCGGTGAGCCGTCAAAGCGGATTGATGGCGCAAATCGTCTGGCAACGCTTTGCCAACGTGGCAAATGGCTTCACCTGCTTGCCAACCGGAGCGGGGCTATGCTAGTTTCTCGCCTGCTTTTCTACACCTTTTCCAATAACAACCATAATTTCTGGAGGCCCGGTTATGACCATTAAAGAGCGCGTGAGCGGCGACGTTACGATTTTGGACCTGGATGGCAAAATCACTCTCGGCGAAGGCGATGTCCTGCTGAGAGACACGGTTTCGAAGCTCGTTGATAACAAGACGGTAAAAGTGATTCTCAACCTGGAAAACGTTTCTTACATGGATAGCGGCGGGTTGGGCGAAGTCGTTCGCAGCTACACGTCAGTGAGAAATGCAGGCGGCGATGTGAAATTGCTCAAAGTTGCCAAACGCATCAACGATTTGTTGACCATCACCAAATTGCATACGGTTTTCGATACCTTCGAAGACGAAGCCGAAGCTTTAGCCAGCTTCAAATAATTGCGGATTGGGGATTGCGGATCGCGTATCGGCTTGGTCCGGCTTCGCGTCTTGCAATCCCTGTTTCGTCATCTTCCTGCCAGTTCGCATTCATCTAGCCGCGCCATATTTCTTCAAAATTTCGACGGTTTTTTCAATCGGCAATGCTTCGACTGTGTTGCCGTTGCGTCCGGTGACGGTCGTGGCGCGAAACAACGAGTTGTAAATGGCCTCTTCCGTCGCCTCGACCACGGCTTGAAACAGTGGAGACATCGCTTCGTTGCCGAGCGTCTGCGTGTTTCGCAACGTGTCGCTGGCGCGAATGCGATTCTGTTTCGCCGTGCTGAAGGCGATGACGTAATCGCCGCTACCATTAGTGGAAGGCGAACCCGTGCGCGCCAATCCCAGCATGGCGCGTTCGGCTAATCGGCGCAGATTTCGATGATCCAGTGGCGCGTCCGTGGCCACCACCATGATGATCGAACCGTCCGCCCAATCGCTGACCGCATTTTCAGGATTCTGATTTTTGCCGACGCGGCGACCTTCCAATTGTTCCTTCAGATAAAACTTGCCGAGTTCGCGTCCGACCGGAGCGCCGTTGATGGTCAGCACGCCTCCGAAGTTGGACTGCACCAAAACGCCAACGGTAAAAGCGCCAAGATTCTGTGGCAACAAACGCGACGAAGTGCCGATGCCGCCTTTCCAACCAAATGCTACTGTGCCTGTGCCCGCGCCGACCGAACCTTCGGCGACATCGCCGGGCTTGTCAGATTGGGCGGATTTCAACGCGGCGAAAACTTCGTCGCGTCCGACGTGACGACCGCGAATGTCGTTCAAAAAACCGTCGTTCGTTTCGCCGACCAGCGGATTGACCGAACGCACCTGTTCATTGCCGGGAAGCGCCAACATCCAATCAATCAACGCATCGGCCACGCGCGGCACGTTCAACGTGTTGGTCAGCAAAATGGGCGTTTCCAGTTCGCCCAGCTCATTGACCTGTGTTGAACCGACAAGCTTGCCGAAGGCGTTGCCGATATGAACCGCCGCCGGGACTTTTTCCTGAAACAGATTGCCGCCGTGGGGCAAAATCGCCGTCACGCCTGTGCGAATGTCAGAGCCTTTGATCAGCGTCGTCTGGCCGACCAACACGCCTTCGACATCGGTGATGGCGTTGTGTTTGCCGGTTGGAAAAATGCCCGGAGCGACGCCCAGATCGCGGGCGCGCGGGCGCGGCGCAGAGTTGGTTTGTGGAAACATAACCGTGAGCAGAAGTGAAAACGCAAACACTGTTTTGATGGATGAAATCATAAGTTGAGAAGGGAAGTGAAAACCGATTGAACTCACGCAACCAAGATCAGGCGGCATGAGCGAACGAATGATAGGCGGAGGAATTAGCGGCTGCAACGTCTGGAATCTTGACTTAGGAAATCACCTGAAGTCAGATTCGCCGGGCAAATCCAGCGACGAGGCAGGCAACTTTCAATTAAGGTGATGGGAGTCAACAACCAACAACCCCACACCAGGAAGATTGAACAGGAATGGAACACGATTCGGAACAACCCGATGCCAACAAATTGCTCAAACAATATGGCGCTTTGCTGGCCATGTCGGAAGTGATCGCATTGCACCGCGATCTGGCTTCGCTCTTTCACCAGTTGGCGGAACAACTCAGAAACGTGGTCGAATTCGATGGTGTCGCCACATTTCTTTACGATGAAACGCGCGGCAGCATGCGTGTCCATCTGTTGGAATCCAATCTGCCCGGCCTGACCGACTTTCCCGAAGAAATGCCACTGGAACAAACCTCTGCTGGTTGGGTTTGGCAGCATCAACAGCCATTGCTTATCTCGGACATCAGTTCGACCATGACTCAGTTGCCGGTCAGCGAAAATGTGCGCCAGAGCGGCGTGCGCTCCGCCTGTATTTTGCCGCTCACATCCGCCGGACGCCGATTTGGCGCTCTGGGGTTTGGCAGCGTTCGAGTGGCGACGTACGGCGAAGCCGATCTGGAATTTTTACAACAGGTTGCCAATCACGTGGCCATTGCCGTGGAAAACGCGCTGAATTTCGAACGTGCGCGCAAAGCTGAACAGGAAGTCCGCCGACAATTAGACCGCGAACGGTTGATGCTGGAAATTAACAACGCCGTCGTTTCGCAACTCGATCTGCGCGAATTGGCGCGCGTCACAGCCGCCTGTTTGCGCAACGTGCTGCAAAACGAAGTGACGGGCATCACCTTGTATGATCCGCAAACAAACCAGTTTCGCGCGTATATGTTCGATTTGCCGGACAGCATGCCCCTGATTCCCGAAGGCACGCCGATGCCGCTGGAGGGAACCGTCGGCGGAATGGCTTTTCTTTCCGGGCAGCCAATCTTTATGAGTCACCCCGATGCTGCGATTCAGGTTTCCGAATTTGATCGGCGATTGTATGAGGCAGGCATACGATCGGGCGGTGTGATTCCGTTGATTGCCCACGGACGCAAGCTGGGATTTCTTGGCGTCGGCAGTTTTCGCGAAGATGCGTTTTCCGAAGCCGACCAGGAATTGCTTGGTCACATTGCCAATCAGATTGCCATCGCTACCGAAAATGCGCTGAATTTCGAGCAAGTGCAGGCCGCTGAACTCCAGGCCAAACGGCAATCGGAACGAACGCAATTGCTGTTGGAAGTCAACAACGCCATTGCTTCCGCTCTGGATTTGCCGTCGCTGTTTCGTGCGGTTTCCGAGTGCTTGCGCCAGGTGTTTCGGCACGATTACGCCGTGATGGGGCTGTACAACGATCAGGAAGACGTTTTGCGTGTGCATCTGCTGGATCGCGGCGAAGGCATAGACATTTTGCAGGAAGGGCAGGTTGCAACGCTCGTGGATACGCCCGTCGGGCTGGCCATTCGCACCAAACAAGTGGTGGTCACCGGGCGGGATTACCTGAAAGAATTTCCCTCGGAAGTGGTGCAACGTGCCGTCAGCCAGGGGCTTCGCGCCAATTGTTCGGTTCCGCTGTTACGCAAAAACCGCATCATCGGGGCGATGAGCATTGCCAGCAAAACCGAAGCCGCCTTTTCCCAGAACGACGGCGAACTGTTCATGCAAATCGCCGGGCAGGTCGCCATCGCCGTTGAAAACGCATTGGCTGTTCAGGAAATCGAAGCTCTGAAAAACAAGCTCGCCAGCGAAAAACTTTATCTGGAAGACGAAATTCGCACAGAACACAATTTCGAGGAATTGATCGGCGAAAGCACTACGTTCAAACGCATCCTGAAACAGATCGAAACCGTAGCGCCCACCGATTCTGCGGTGTTGATTCGCGGCGAAACCGGCACCGGCAAAGAATTGATGGCGCGCGCCATCCACAATCTGAGCACACGGCGCGAACGCACGCTGGTCAAATTGAATTGCGCGGCGATTCCCACCGGATTGCTGGAAAGCGAATTGTTCGGTCACGAAAAAGGCGCGTTCACCGGAGCGATCACGCAACGCATCGGACGGTTTGAACTCGCGCACAAAGGCACATTGCTGCTGGATGAAATTGGCGACATTCCGCTGGAATTGCAACCAAAGCTTCTGCGCGTTTTGCAGGAACAGGAATTTGAACGGTTGGGCAGCACGCGCACGCAAAAAGTAGACGTTCGATTGATCGCCGCCACCAATTGCGACCTGGAACAAATGGTCGCCGAACGGAAATATCGCAGCGATTTGTTTTACCGGCTGAACGTGTTTCCAATCACCATTCCGCCGCTGCGCCAGCGCCGCGAAGACATTCCTGCGCTGGTCCGGTTCTTCACGCAGAAATATGCCCGGCGGTTGAAAAAACAGATTGCGGCGATTCCGGCGGAGGTGATGACGGCGCTGACTAATTACCACTGGCCCGGCAACGTGCGCGAACTGGAGCATTTCGTCGAACGCGGCGTGATTTTGACGCGCGGCGACAAGCTGGAAATTCCGCTGGCCGAACTGAAAACTTCCGAATCGGTTTCTGTGACCGACCTCGCCACGCTGGAAGATGCCGAGCGCGAACACATTGTGCGCGCGCTGGAACAATCCAACTGGATTGTCGGCGGCCCGCAAGGCGCAGCCGCGCGCTTGGGGATGAAACGCACCACCCTGCAATCCAAAATGCAAAAACTCGGCATCACTCGCCAACACTAAATCAGAACAAGTGACATTGAGACAGGTGATTAACCACGGATAAACACTGATTCACTCAGATGAACACAGATACACACAAAAATTTGATCCGTGTTGATCTGTGCTTATCCGTGTTCATCAGTGGTTTCTTCCTGGTTGTACCAATGTTGTTTGGTTCGATTTAGAGCCGAAATGTCGGCAAGTGCCGAAATCTCGGCTCGAAATGCTTCGGCACTTGGCTTCGGCGCACTTCTCTCGCCACTCCTTTTTTCAAGAAAACTTCTTTCCTTTCAACTCTTTACCTGTCTGTCGAAATTTCTTCGTCACTTTGGCAAAGAGCTTGCCCAATCTCTCGGCGTCGGAACGAAGTCGTCAGATTGAAAAAAAACAGCAAACCGCTCGAAAGGAGTAGCCATGTTGACGCACGACTTAACGGAAATGACGGAAACCATAGGACTGAAACGCTGCTGCGCCTGTACCGCCGAATTGCGCGAACGCGACAAATTCTGCCGCCGATGCGGCACTCAACAAGATCAACATTTTGTGACTTCGACCGACCTGGCTCATTTGGCGATCAACGAAACGCAACCGCTGCAACGATGCACTGAAAACTGTTCGACTTACTCCGGTCAATTGATTCGGATCATTACCGACAGCATGTCGGCCAGAACTTCAGCGCAAACGACGGAAGGGTGGTTGAAGCGATTGATCTGCACGTTGATCGCCATTCCGATCTGGATGTTGATCGTGATGTTGTCTCCGCTGGACGCATACGCTGCGGCCAAAGCCGCCGCCGGATGTGTGGATTGCCGGTAAAGGAGAAAACCGCAATGTTGAGGATTACGGAGCAAAGCGACGAAAGATCGCTGACCTTCAAATTGGAAGGCAGGCTGGCTGGGGAATGGACGTCGGAACTGGAACGGTGCTGGAAAGAGGCTGTTGCAGACCGACAACCCAACGCAATCCGCATCGAACTGGCCGAAGTCACTTATGTGGACGACGCTGGCAAACAGTTGTTGACGCAAATGGCTGCGAACGGCGCGGCGCTGATTGCGGCGGATGTGATGACAAACGCGATGGTCGAACAGATTACGTTGCAACTGACGGCAGAAAGTTGAAAAGAAGGAAGTTTGTTGTGCCTACGGCTCTTCGTCGCAGAGCGACGGTTGATATTAGCCGGGTGAGGCGAAAAATCTTCTGTGTCGCGTTAGCGACGCCTGAATTCAATCGTCGCTGACGCGACGCTCAGAACTTGGCTTGGCTCCCGTGGGTTTCACCCACGGCTAAACTCAAACGCCGCTACGCGGCGAAGAGGCGCGAGTCGTTACAAAGACAATCACGACAGACAGAAGAAGGAGGGACAGATGCTCAAAATTACGAATGCTTACAAAATGATCGGCTGGCAACTTCTGGCGGCTTTGCTGGCCTGGTTGGTGCAACCGGTTCTGGCTCAGCAACCGGCAGCGCGGATTGGCGTTGCCGCCGATAAACAAATCCATTTGACGTTGCGCGATGCCGTGACGATGGCGTTGGACAACAACCGAGACATCGAAATCGAACGGCTCAACACGCAATTGAACGAATTCGATTTGCGCGCGGCCAAAGGCGTCTACGACCCGACGCTGACCAGCAGCGTGCTTTACCAGCGCCAAACGGCGCCGGTCGCTTCCATTCTGTTGGGAGGCGAAAACGGACGATTGCGAACCTCGGAATTCACCGGCGCGGCGACGCTGACCAAACGATTGCCGTGGCAGGGCAGTCAGGTCAGCGTCAATTACGACCAGAGCCGCGCCACCAGCGACAACGTGTTCAATTCGCTGAATCCGCAGTTCACGTCGCGGCTGGCGGTGGAATTTTCGCAACCGCTGATGCGCAATCGAACGATTGACGCCGAACGTCGCCAGATTCGCATTGCCAGCAAACGGCTGGATTTGTCCGACAGCCAGTTTCGCCAGCGCGCGATTGAAATCATTGCCGGAGTCGAACGCGCGTATTGGGATTTGGTCTTTGCGCGTCGCGATGCCGACATCAAACGCGAATCAGTCGAACTGGCTCGCACGCAACTGGAACACAACGAACGCCTGGTCAAACAGGGAACACTGGCTGCGTCGGATGTGGTTTCCGCTCGCGTCGAAGTCGAACGTCGCGTTGACGAAGCCGAAGCCGCCACCGAAGCGATTCAACGCGCGGAAAATGCATTGAAGGCGTTGATTCTGCCCGCAGGAAACGGCGAGCAGTGGCCAGCGAGCAACCGCGAACAGTGGCCAGCGAGCAACCGCGAGCAGTGGAATGCCGCCCTGGTTCCCGCCGAACAGCCTCAATTGAAAACCGAACCTACGTTGCCGATGGCGGACGCGATGCGGCTGGCATTCAACAATCGTCAGGAGTTTGAACAGTACCGGTTGCGAAAAGATATGAACAAGATTGATGTCGAATACTTTCGCGACCAGACCAAACCACAGATCAATCTGATTGCCAGTTACGGTGCTTATGGTCTGGCGGGCAGGGAACGTTTGACGATCAACCCGATTGTTCAAAGCAATCAATTGCTGTTCGACCGCGTCAACCAGCTTTCTCAAGTCGCGGGTTTGCCAGTGTTGCCGCCGATTTCCTTTGGTTCGACGCCGAATCAGTTTCTCGGCGGATATGGGCAAAGTCTGGGCAATTTGTGGGGCAACGATTACCGGTCGTTCAGTGTGGGCATTTCGATCAACTGGTCGCTCGGCAATCGCACGGCAAAGGCGCAGTACGGGCGCGCGCTGGCCGAAAGCCGCAAGCTGGATACCGAACGCCAACGCATCGAACAAACCATCGAAGTCGAAGTTCGCAATGCGCTGCAAGCGGTCCAAGTCGCCAAACGCAGAGTGGAAGCCGCCACGAATTCGCGCGTCAATGCCGAACTGCAATACCAGAGCGAACAGCGCAAATTCGACGGCGGGCAATCCACAAACTTTTTCGTGCTGGATCGGCAAAACGCCTTGTCGGCAGCACGCGGACGCGAACTGAAAGCATTAACCGATTACACCAAAGCCGCTGTGGAATTGCAGCGCGCCATGTCCACCACGCTCAGCAGCAACAATGTCGCGCTGGCAACGCGTTAACAAACGAGTCAGTACCGGAAGCGTCAGCGACCGGGTTTTTACCGAAGGAGGGAGCAAGATGACAAAAACCAACAACGAAACCGGGAACAAGAGCAATCGGAAGAAAAAAATCGCGCGCGTGATTCTGGCCATCACGTTGCTGAGCGGAACGGCGGCCTGGTGGTTTTTCTTCCGCCAACCGTCCGACGCAAAGGAAATCATCGCCGTCAGCGGACGCCTTGAAAGCGATGATGCAATCGTCGCTGCCAAAACGTCCGGGCGCATACGTGAAATCACCGTTCGCGAAGGCGACCACGTCAAAGCCGGGCAGGTGGTGGCTGTGCTTGACGACGAACAGGTCAATGCGCGCGTGCAACAGGAGCAATCGAACGTCGAACGCAGCGAAGCCCGATTGCGATTTTCGCGCCAGCAGATCGCCGTGTTGCAGGCGCAGCTTGAACAAAGCCGATTGGGGGTGAATCAGGCGCGCGTGGATGCCGAAGGCCGTGTCAGTCAGGCGCAAGCCGTCGTGGCTTCGGCGGAAGCGTCGTTGGCCAAAGCGGAAGCCGATTACCGACAGGCGTGCGCCGATGAAGAACGATTCACCACGCTGGCCGATCAGGGAGATGTGCCCGCGCGCGACGGCGAACACGCGCGCACCACGGCGCAGGCGCACAAAGCCGTCGTCGAAGCGGCGCGCAAACAGGTTGACGCCGCGCGCGGAGCTTTGCTGGCCACCAAAGCCAATCTGGACAATCCGGCGATTCGCGCAGCGCAGGCGGCTTCCGTCGAACAGCAAATTATGCAGGCGCAATCCGACATCCAATCCGCCGAAGCGGAAGTGGCGCGCAGTCGCGCTCAATTGCAGGAAGCCGAAGCCAATCGCAGCGATTTGCAGATCGTCGCTCCGTTTGAAGGAACCGTGGCCACGCGATCAGCCGAACCGGGAGAAATCGTGTCGCCCGGCACGGCAATTTTAACCATCCTGAATCCGGGGCAGGTCTATCTGCGCGCCTTCATTCCCGAAGGCGAGATTGGCCGCGTTCGCACAGGACAATTGGCGCGTGTGTTTCTGGATTCCAATCCGCAGCAACCGCTGGAGGCCACGGTCGCGCGCATTGATCCGCAAGCTTCGTTCACGCCGGAAAACACTTATTTCCGTGATGACCGCATCCGGCAAGTCGTCGGCGTGAAACTGCAACTGACCAATCCGCAAGGCTTCGCCAAACCGGGCATGCCCGCTGATGGCGAAGTGCTGGTCGAAGGCAATCAATGGATGGCATCAAAACGGTAATGCAAGAAGGAGGCACACGATGACCGCATTATTGGAAATGCCCATTCGTCATACCGCCTTCAGGCGAACAGAACGAATTGGTGAAACGTTGCCGCTGAAAGGTGGAGCGACGAACTTCACCCCTGACAACGCCGCAATCCGCATTCGCGGTTTGCGCAAGAGTTACGGTGATCTGGAGGCCGTGGGCGGCGTTGATCTGGAAATTCGACGCGGCGAAATCTTCGGGCTGATCGGGCCAGACGGCGCAGGCAAAACTTCGATCTTTCAAATTCTGGGCGGCGTGATGCCGGCGACGACAGGTGAAGCGATGGTGTTCGGGCAAACGGCGCGCGACGCGCGTTCGCTGATCGGATACCTGACGCAAACGTTCAGCCTCTACCAGGATTTGAGCGTCGCGGAAAATCTGCGTTACGTCGGGCAGTTGCGGAAATTGCGAACCCGCGAGATCGAGCAGCGAGGACAACGTTACCTGCAACTGTTCGATATGGATCGTTTCACGGATCGGTTGGCGGGCAAACTCAGCGGCGGCATGAAACAAAAGCTGGCGCTGGCTTGCGCACTGATCAGCGAACCGAAGTTGTTGTTGCTGGACGAACCGACCACCGGCGTAGACCCTGTTTCGCGCCGCGAATTCTGGGACACGTTGGCGGGTTTGGCGGCGGATGGCATGACGATTGTCGTTGCCACGCCATACCTGGACGAAGCCGAACGCTGCACGCGTGTGGCCTTGATGCACGATGGCACGATTCATCAGATCGGCTCGCCAGCAGAAATTCGCGGCAATCTGGGATTGCATCGGCTGGAAGTTCGCGCGTCGAAGCTTAGTCAGGCGGAAGAGGTGTTGGGACAGGTTGCCGAAATCGCCGACGTGCAGCGATTCGGCGACCGACTGGATTTGATGGTGCGCGATCTGCATCAGGGCGAGCGGTTGACTCGTTCGGCGCTGGGCGCGGCAGACATCGAAGTGCGCGAAATCGGCAGCGGGTTGCCGACGCTGGAAAACGCATTCGTTTCGATCCTGCGCGATTTGAATGGCGACATGACTGCTCCGCCATTTCCTCAACGGCGGCAGTTTCGCCAGCGCCAGCCGGATGCCATTGCCATCGGAGCGCGCAATCTGCACAAGCGTTTTGGCGCGTTTCACGCGGTCAACAACGTCAACATCGAAGTCAAATACGGCGAAATTTACGGCTTGCTGGGAGCGAACGGCGCTGGCAAAACCACGACGATCAAAATCCTGTGCGGGTTGATCGCGCCCACCAGCGGCGAAATGGAATTGGCGGGCGATCACGGCAGTCTGCGTTCCAGCTTTGTGCGCCAGCGCATTGGTTATATGTCGCAGAAGTTTTCGCTGTACGACGATTTGACGATCAACGACAACCTGGAATTTTTCGCGGGCGTGTATCAGGTCCCGCCCGAAGAGCGCGAAGAAAAGAAACGCTGGGTGTTGGAATTTTCCGGCTTGAAAGGGCGCGGCGAAATGCTGACCGGCGAATTGCCCGGCGGATGGAAACAGCGCGTCGCGTTTGGCGCAGCGATCATGCACGAACCGAGCGTGTTGTTTCTGGATGAACCGACTTCCGGCGTAGACCCGCTGGCGCGGCGCGCATTCTGGCGAATGATCAATCAACTGGCGGATCGCGGCGTGGCTGTATTGGTGACGACGCATTACCTGGAAGAAGCCGAACAGTGCAATCGGCTGGGCTTTATGGTGGCGGGCGAGCTGGTGGCCGAAGGCACGCCCAGCGGAATCAAAGCCGCTCAAAACGACAATCTGATCGAATTGATGACCGACGCTCCGCAACACGCGGCGGATTTGCTGAAAGGCGAAATGGATCGTTGGCGCGTGTCGTTGTTTGGCGACCGGCTGCACGTCGTCGTCGCCGAAGAAGCCCAGTTGGGAATTCGGCGCATTTCGCAACGCCTGCACGACGCGGGCATTCAGGTTGCACACGCGCGGCTGGAAAGGTTTTCGCTGGAAGATGTGTTCATCGCCGTCGTCGAACAGGCGCGGCAAAACGGCAAAGTCGCCGCAGCAGATTGAGGAGCGGACGCTTATGAAACGAATCATTGCCCAGGCTCGCAAAGAACTGACCCAGGTGTTCCGCGACAAATTGACGGTTGCGTTGGCGTTGATCCTGCCGCTGATTTTGCTGGCGTTGCTCGGAACGGCGCTTTCGCTATCGGTCAAAGGCGTCGCGGTCGTCGTGCAGGATTTCGACCGCACGCCGCTGGCGCGCCAATATCTGGATTTGCTCAACGCTTCGCTGACTTTTCGCGTGGTGGCGTCGGATCGTTCGCCCGCTGAAGTCATGGCGTCCGAAGAAGCTCGCGTGGTGATTGTGATTCCCGAAAACTTCGAGCGCGATTTTCTGCGCGGCCAGACGGCGGAAGTCCAATGGTTGATTGATGCTGTGGACGCCAACACGGCGAACACCATGCGCGGACAGGCCGCTGCGCTGACCAATGCATTCGCGGCGCAGTTCGTCGGTGGCAATCAGCAACAGGCCGCGATCAAGGCCGATACGCGGATGTGGTACAACCCCGGCGCTTCTTCCCAAAAATTCATCGGCCCCGGAGCGTTTGCCGTCGTGTTGGCGCTGTTTCCGCCGTTGCTGGCTGCGCTGGCGTTGTCGCGCGAAGGCGAGCAAAAAACCATTCTGCAAGTGTATGTGTCCAGCATTTCGGCGCACGAATTTCTGCTGGGCAAGATCGCGGCTTTTTTCATCATCGCCGTAGCGGAATGGGCGCTGGCCTTGCTGGTGGCGGTTCCGTTGTTTGAATTCAAGATGGCAGGCGACCCGACGCCGTTGCTGGTTGGCACGGCGCTGTATCTGTTTTGCAGCGTATGTTTCGGCGTGATGGTCGGCGTTTCGATTCCCAACCAGGCGGCGGCGATTCAAGCCGTGGCGGCGGTGCAATTCCTGCTGTCGTTTCTGCTGTCGGGATTCATCTTTCCGGTGTCGAACATTCCGTGGGGCATTCGCTGGATTTCGGCGTTCGTTCCGGCACGGTATTTCATCGAAATTTCCCGCGACGCTTTTGTGCGCGGCGGAGGCTGGCCTGCTGTTTGGCATGCTCCGCTGATGCTGGCGCTGATTGGAGCCGTGTTCTTTTTCCGGGCGTGGCGAAAGATGCGGCACATGCAGATTGCTGCGTGAGGAGTCAGGAATCAGTTGTTACTGCTGAGCGATATTTAGGAGAAGGAGCTATGAGGCATTTCATCAACAGCATTCGTGGTTGGCGGTTGTGGCCGTTGTTTCTGAAAGAACTGCGCCAGATCAAAGCGGACAAAAAACTGGTCGTATCGCTGATTTTGCCGCCCACTGTGCAACTGCTGATTTTCGGATTCGCGCTCAATCCGGAAGTGACCAATTTGCGGCTGGGCGTGGTGGACGAAAGCCGCTCGGCGGCCAGCCGCGAAGTGGTTTCGGCGTTTGTCGAAAGCCGTTCGTTTCACGTCGCCGAAAGCTTTCAATCGTCGGCGGAACTCGGCGCGGCGTTAAGCGCCGGAAAGCTGGATGCGGGATTGATTGTTCCGTCCAACTTTGCCGAACAGCGCCAGCGGCGCGAAACCGCGCGCGTGCAATTGTTGCTGGACGCCGTCAATTCCAATACGGCGGGAATCGCCAGCGGATATGCCGCGCGCATCATCGCCGCGCTCAACCATCGGATTGCCCAGGATTCGCCCGGTGTCGCGCTGACAACTGCGGGCGGTTCGCCCAGTGTGCGCGGGCAATTCGTGGCGCGTGTGGCGTTGCTGTTCAATCCGGGATTGGAAAGCGCGTGGTTCATCGTCACCGGCGTGATAGGGATTTTGCTGGTGCTGAACGGTTCGATCATCGGTTCGGCAGCGATGGTCAAGGAAAAGGAAGTCGGCACGATTGAACAATTGCTGATGACTCCGGCGCAGGCCGTCGAAATCGTCACGGCCAAAATCGCGCCGTTGTTTGTGCTGCTTTCGACGCAGATTGTGCTGGCGCTTACAGTCTCGTACCTGGTGTTTGGGTTGCCAATTCGCGGCAGTCTGGCGCTGTTGTTTGCCGCCGGAATGCTGTGCGTGCTGGTCGGCATCGGCATTGGCACGTTTCTGGCGACGTTCAGCAAATCGCAACAGCAAGCGCAGTTGATGGGATTTTTCATCAATCCGCCGCTTTCGATGTTGTCGGGCGCAACGACTCCGGTCGAAGCGATGCCGACGTGGATGCAACCGCTGACGCAACTGAATCCGATTTGCCATTTTGCAACCATCTCGCGCGGCGTGTTGTTGCGCGGCGCAGGGCTGGAAGCGATTTATCCGAACCTGTTGGCGCTGGTCGGATTTGCCGTGGCGCTGGTGGGCGTCAGCGCGTGGCGATTCCGCAAGCAACTGGGATGAGTTTTATCCGGTGTTTCGCATTCCCGCCGCGATGCCGTTGATCGTTAGCAAGATGGCGTACAGCAGTTTTTCGCGGTCGGCGGCGGACAAATCGCCGCGGCGATTGCGCGCCAGCAATTCGACTTGCAGATAACTCATCGGGTCAACATAAGGGTTGCGAACCGCAATCGAACGTTGCAGCACTGGCGCATTGTCCAGCAAACGTTTTTCGCCGGTGATTTGCAACACGACGCGGCAGGCGCGTTCGTATTCCCCGGTCAATACTTTGAAGATTCGTTGACCAAGTTTGCGGTCGGGGGTGCGTTCGGCGTACTGGCGAGCGATTTGAAAATCGGCTTTGGCCAGCGTCATTTCGATATTCGAGATGACGCTGTGGAAAAACGGCCAGCGTTCGTACATCTCGCGCAACAACGCCAGATTTTTGCGTGGGCTTTCAGCGACAAAATTTTCCAGCGCTGTTCCAACTGCCAGCCAGCCGGGCAGCAAATGGCGGCTTTGCGTCCAACCGAACACCCAGGGAATGGCGCGCAAATCGTCCAGGCTTTTTGATCCGGCTTTGCGTTTGGCCGGGCGCGAACCGATTCGCAAATGCTGCAACTCTTCGACCGGCGTCGCCTGGGTGAAGTAATCCAAAAAGCCACTGCCGCGCACGAATCCACGATACGCAGCAAACGCGCGTTCGGAAATTTCTTCCATCACCGATTCCCACTGGCGAAGGGAATTTTCCTCCACGAAGTCACACGAAGTGGCACGAAGAATTGTTGCCACGTTGTTATGCGGATCGCCAAGTCTTTCTGTCGCTGAATCTCTTTGTCGTTTTCCCCTAGTGTTTTCTTCGTGCGCCTTAGTGGGAGAAAGTCCTGGCAGACTGGCGGCAATGACCGCCGCTGTAGTCAATTCCAAACTGCGCATGGCGATTTCCGGCAAGCTGTATTTGGACGAAACGACTTCGCCCTGTTCAGTGATTTTGATTCGTCCGGCGACGGTTCCGCGCGGTTGCGCCAGAATCGCTTCGTGGCTGGGGCCTCCGCCGCGACCGACCGTGCCGCCGCGACCGTGAAACAGTCGCAACTCCACGCCGTGTTCGCGGGCGACTTCCCACAATCGTTCCTGCGCTTTGTACAGTTCCCAACTCGAAGTCAGTATGCCGCCGTCCTTGCTGCTGTCTGAATATCCGATCATCACTTCCTGCAAATCGCCTTGCGAAGCCAGCACGCGCCGATAAGCCGGATTTTCAAACAACCGTCGCATCACGTCGGGCGCTCGGCGCAGATCGTCAATGGTTTCAAAGAGCGGAACAACTGCGAGGTGCGATGAGTTTAGAGTCCCGCCTTTAGGCGGAAGGTTCTGATCAGCGAGCAAGCCGCCTGAAGGCGGTACTCTAAACTCCGCCAATCCAGCTTGCTTCGCCATCACCAGTACCGCCAGCAGATCGCTGGCTTCGCGCGTCATGCTGACGATGTAACTGCGAATGGAACGGCGGCTGATTTCTTCCAGCGACCGCCGCGCGACGCGAAAGACGTTCAGCGTTTCAGTGGTTTCAGCGGAATATCGTGCGTCGGTCGCCACCAACGGACGCGGCGTCGAAAGTTCCGTCGTCAGCCAGTTCACACGTTCGGCTTCGCTCATCGCCGCATAATCAGTCGCAAATCCCAACCCGCGCGTGATTTCGGTCAACGCCGCCGTGTGGCGTTCGCTGTGCTGGCGCAAATCCAGCGCCGCCAGATGCAATCCGAACACGGCTATCTGGCGCATCAAACGATCCACGGCGCGCGCGGCCAGACGGGCTTTGTCGGCTTGCAAACTGTCGCGCACCAATCGCAGGTCTTCCCAGAATTCGGCGGCGGTTTGGTAAGCGCCTTCAGCAGGTTTCGCCGATTTGGTCAGCGCAGCAATGATCGGCAACGCCGGACGAATCGAAATCAATTGGTTCGGAGTTTCAATGCGCAGCGCGCCTTTCAAATCGCGGTTGCGTTGCAGAGTGTTTTCCAGTCGTCGGTAAACGAACGAAAGTTTCTGGCGATAAGGCTCTTCGGGATTGCGGTCGAAAACCTCTTTGGCGGTTTCGGGCATTTCCAGGCGGTCGCGTTCGATGGACGCTTGCAGTTCGCGGCTGGGCGGCGCAAAGCGAACGGATTCGCTCAATCGGCGCGACAAGTCGGCAACGATGGCCAGGTATTTACGCAGCGCCAGCCGCTGTTGCAGCCGCAATGTTTCCCACGTGATTTCTGGCGTGACGTTGGGATTGCCGTCGCGGTCGCCGCCGACCCACGAACCGAATCGCAACGGCACGGCTTCGTCGCGCAGCTTCACGCCGGGAAAATGTTTGCCGAGTTGAAATTCCAGTTCGTCCAGCAACGCCGGAACCGAATCGAAGAGCGTCGCGTCAAAGTAATAGAGCGCGTTGTTCACTTCGTCCAGAACGTGCAATTGCGTGTGACGAACTTCGTCGGTTTGCCAGATGGATTCGACTTCGGCGGCCAGTTGCAAGGCCAGTTCCGACTGGCGGCGCTTGGGCAAATTCGATTCGTCCAAGTCGGACAACAGTCCGGCCAATCGGCGATGTTTTTCCAGCAACGTTCGGCGCGCGGCTTCGGTCGGATGAGCCGTCATGACTGGCACGATTTCCAACCGGTCAACGATGGTTTGCATACGACGCCGCAATTCCGATTCGCTGAGCTGGGAGTTTTCGGCTTTCAGTCGTTGAAACGTGTCGGCAATCGAACCGCGCTGCGGCTGGTCGGGCGTATGGAGTTCGTAAAACTTTTTGCGGCGAATTCGGTGATGCTGTTCGGCGATGTTGACCAGTTGGAAATACACCGAAAACGCGCGAATGACGCCGATGGATTCGTCCGTGCTCAGGCCGTGCAACAAGCGTTTGAGCCGGCGTTCAGTCGCAGGCGAATGTTTCGCGCGCAGTTGTTTGCACAATGCGCGCACCTGCTCTTCCACATCGAAGAGTTTTTCGCCGCCCAGTTGTTTCAGCGTTTCTCCCAGCAAATCGCCCAGGCGGCGAATGTCGTTCCGCAAGGGCGCATCTTTTTCCGATTTCGTCGTCACTGTTTTTTTGTTCATAATGCGGTTTCGTGGCGCGATGATAAGTCATCGTTGCCACGTCCGGTAGGGAACGCGAATTTTAGAGGTAATCATTTATGCGATTGTTTCAGCCAACCAAAGCTTTGACTTTTTTGCTTGTCGTTTTGCTGTCTGTCCCGCAGCCATTGCTGGCGCAAACGCGCAAGCCGCAGCCCACAAAAAAGCCGCCTCAAGCCAATTTGATCTCCGCCGCCGTCAACGATTTGTTGAAAGAAAAACCGTTGGATACGACGGAAGAAGAGAGCGTGGCGGATTCGGAATCCGACGATGAAGTTCCCAAACCGCCCGCCGATGATGCGCCTATAGAAAAACTGATTGCCTATTGGAGCGTGTATGGATTCAAGGAATTTGACCAGGCTCAAGCGCTACCATCGGATAAAGTCCGCCAGCGGTTTCTGGATTATCTGGAAAATCGTCCGTGGATGGCTGGGCAGTTGTCTCACTTCCTGCCGGATACGCCGGACACTTATGACCGACTGTACAAAGTGCTCAACGAAGAAGCGGACGAGCGGGATCGGTCAAGTTGGCAGAACATTCTTCGTCGCAAGTTGATGTTCAACAGTTCGTATTTTCGCGAAGACCTGCTCGACGAAGCTCGTTTCTTGAGTAAAAACTTGTATCCCGATTATTCGGTATTGCGGGTGCTGGCCGGTCTGGATTGGGACGCCGCCAAACCCCTGGTCGAAGACCTGATTAAAGCGCCACTGCCGTCGCAATCGGTTCCGGCGCAGGCGATGATGTATGAACAGGCTGCCAAGGCGAACGATGCGTCGCTGGCGGAATCGCTGCGCGCGCAACTGAAAGCCGTAGTCGCCAATCGGTCGCTGGGCAGCGAACGCCAATCAGCATTGGTTGCGTTGATGGAAACCGCATGGAGCGGGCGCGACGAATGGTATGTCTCGTTGTTCGCCGATCCCACTTTGTCGGGAGTGCAGATTCAGGAAAAAATCTCCGCCGAAAAGCCAAGCGCGAATCCCAAAGACGCTCCGCCAAAAGCTTCTGCAATTTCGTTTGACGAGCATGATCCGATGTCCAATGTTCTGTGGATGCCTTTGCTGACCGACGCCGAAAAGCTGTTGCCGGTGGTTATTGGATTGATCGGCAACGGCAATCGCGTAGTGCATCTGGCGGCGGTCAGCACGTTGTCGGCGTTTTTGATCAACAAAGCCGAAAAAGAAGAGTTTCGAAAACAAGCGGCGCGCGCCTTGTTGCCGTGGTTGAGCGAACCGGATTGGGGCGGCAAATTCGAACGATGGTCATTTTTGGAAAGCCTGACCAAATTGCATCTGCCCGAAAGCGTGCCCGGATTGATCTGGGTGCTGGATTACGACGATCTGCCGGAAAATCGCGGAATTGCCGCCGATGCGTTGAAGCAATACAAAAATCCGCAAGCCATTCCTGCGCTTCGTCGCGCGCTGAATCGCGCCAACGACGAATTTTCACGCGAAAGCCTGATCGTGGCGTTGATTGAACTCGGCGGAATTCCAGATGCGGAAGCCGCCGCCGCCATCGAAGCTTATGCCCGCCGAATGCTGACCGAAGAAGGGCAGACGGAAATTCGTGAAGCGCGCGAAGGCGGCAGCGAAAAACCTTTGCCGTTGCCCATCAGCATCGGCGCGGTGTTCGCCGAAAACGAAAACGCCGAAATTTCCGACGGCCTGGCGACGCTGTTGTTCAATCGCGCCAAAGCGTTGAAACGAACTCAACCCGATCTGGCGCGCAAACTGGTTTCCATCGCTCAGGAATCCAACGGCATAGTGGCCGATCTGCATTTGGTCGAACACTTGGCCGAAGGCTGGGTGGATGTCGAATCGCTCAAACTGGCGCTGGAAAGCAGAGCGCAGTTGCGAAAAAACGTCGCCGGCAATCTGGAAGAATTGTTCAATCAGGGCGGTTATCAAACAGGGCTGGCCGCCGTGATACTGAAAGAAGAAGACAAACTGAACCGTGTGCTGGCCGGACGCGACAGTTTGGCGCAAATGGCCTTGCTGGCCGCCGCGCGATACACGCGCGCCAAACTGTCTGTGGGATCGGTCGGCAAATTGATGGCGAATTCGTCGCTGGCGTCAGCGGCGGAAAGTTATCTGGAAGTCGAAGACAGCGCCGAAGCGCGCAAACTGATCTGGGCGCGGCATCCCGGCGAAGCGTGGATTCTGGGTGAACGGCGAGACCGTGGACTCAACGACGAAGTCTTTCATGCTCCGCGTCCACATGGCCCGGTCGTTTTTGAAGCTCCGCAAACATTGAGCAAATGGGAAGACAAGATGCGCGACGAAGTTCGCCGACCGAACGGGCCGGAAGAAATTTACGCCATCGTTCCCGGTCAATCTCCCGGCGTGTTTAACAGCATCATCATTCGCGTCGGCAAAGCCGGAGCGGAAATCAGTCTGCATCAGGCCGAAGGCCGCAGGTTGTGGCGAAAGCTGGATTCCAGCGAATTGCAGGAATTGAAAGACCTGGCTTCGCGGGAAGAGATTGATAATCTGGGGCCGGAAAATCCGGCAGGGGTGATGCAGTTCTATCCGCTCCCAGCGTATTCGCAATTTGAATATCTGCGGCTGACCAAAGACGGCGGTCGCAGAATCATGCTTTCCCAGCTTCGCCGCGAACCAAAAAAAGAAGCCACGTTGCACGAACAACTCAGCGGATTGTTTTACCGGTTGAGCAAAACCGGCGATTACAAATTGCGCTACGCGATGGAAGACCTGATCCCCGGCGTAGAAGTCTTGCTGGCGGATGACAAACGCCCTGTGATTTCAGTTTGTCGGAACGGCGTGCAGCCGCTCGTGCTGGTTGCCGCCGAACGCCCCGATTCGCCGTATCGAAACGTCGAGCCGCCGGATGCTCCGCAATACGAATGGCGCGCGCTGGCGTCCGGCCAATTGGGGGCACAAGTGGATGAAACGCCGAACTGCGAATCCGGCAATTTTCTGTTGAGTTTACCCGATTGGCTGCGCGATTTGCGTTTGGAAACGGGGTTGATACCGGATCGTCGCGCTCGCATTGGCGATGCATGGTTTGCGCAATCCAGGACTGAAAACGAATACGGCATCTGGAAGTTTGAAGAAGGAAAATCGCCGGTCAAAGTAATTACCGGAGCGTTTTCAAATCTGGTCGTCACGCCCGACGGCAAATGGATTGTTGCCCAGAAAACCATTGAATCTGTAGATAAATTTGAACAGCGAGTCGTGCGCATTCAACTGGCCACCGGGCGCGAATTCCAGGTCAGCGGAACGGCCACCCCGAATTTGTTTCCTTTGGCCTACATTGCCGCGCACAACAAACTGTTGCTCAGCCAGCAGCAATATCAATTTCGGGAAGACGGCAAAGGAACGTTCTTTTTGCTGGACGCGGAAACCGGCATCGCGCAACCGGTCAAGGGCGAATTTCGTCCGCTGATGAACCCTTTCGCGCGTCCGTTGCAACCGACAGACAAAGCCGGCGAATTCTGGGCGGCGATTTACGACAACAAGAAAAAAGCTACTTCGGTTGGCAGTTACGACACGCGAACGTTTACTTTTTCGCCGGTTGCTGAATTGCCGGAATTGCGTTTGACCAGCGAAAACCTTTGGGTGGACGGCGCTGCCGGAAAACTTTATTTCGTTTACCTGGGACATCTGCTGCGCGTGCCGCTGACGAGGTGAGTCGAAGCGCGACCCAGTTTCGGATTGGAGATTTTGTGAAGCCGGAAACCTTGCCATCACGAATCGAACGCGAACGCGAATTTCACAACCAGGAATTTGCCGACGGCGAACGCGCTAAAATCAATCGTTTTTATCTCGTCACACGCAGCAGTTCTCAATGGTACGAACAGTTTCTGCGCAGGCAGGCCAACGGCAAACGTGTTTTGGAATACGGTTGCGGCGTGAACAGCTATGCTTTCTGGCTGGCTCAGCAGGGAGCGCAAGTCGTCGGCATTGACATTTCAGACACGGCCATAGAGCAAATGCGCGAACGTTCCCACCAACGACCATTCCCCGAACGAGTGACGTTTCAGCGTATGAATGCCGAAGAATTGGAATTCGCCGACGACTCGTTCGACATAATTTGCGGACGCGCCATTCTGCATCACCTGAACCTGCCCAAAGCCTTTTCCGAAATCGCACGAACTCTGCGCGCAGACGGCAGCGCAGTTTTTGTCGAACCACTGGGGCATAACCCAATCATCAACGCCTATCGCCGTCGCACGCCGGATTTGCGCACGCCGGACGAACATCCTCTGGTCAACGGCGATTTGAAGCTGGCGGAAAAGTATTTTGGCCGTGTCGAAGCGCATTATTTTCACCTGTGCAGTTTGGCGGCTGCGCCGCTGGCAGGGAAAAAAGCCTTCGATGGAATTTTGCGCTGGCTGGACGGCGCAGACCGCCTGCTTTTCAAAACGCTGCCCGTGATGCGCAAACACGCCTGGACAATCGCGCTGGTATTATCACAGCCCCGCAAATCAGCGGCACGCATTTGAAGAATAAGAAATGCAACCACAAAAAACGCAAAACACACAAAAGCGTTTTGTGGCTTTTGTGCGTTTTGCAGCAGTTCTCGGTTTTGCCAATTAAGAGCTGATGTTACGCGCTAAGGAATCGAACATTGGGTTTGACACGGTTTTCGTCCCGGCAGGGACAGCTTTGATATTAGCGCGGCAGTTTACTGCCGGGAAAAGCAGCGAATGAACCGGCGTCCTGCAGGGACGCTTGAGTTTCCACCAGAACAGGATTCAAGCGTCCTTACAGGACGCGGCAAAGAAAGGCTCTGCTACCCGGCGTTGAAACGCCGCGCTAATTTCAACCGTCCCTGCCGGGACGAAGAAACTGTCAAATGCTTTGCTTGATTTGCCATCGCGTAACATCAGTTAAGAGGATAAACGGGAGCCGTACCGTAGGTTGTACAACCTGTGGAGTCTGACTTTTGCGCGATTTCGGTATCCCGGAAGCCCTCTCTGGCCACGCTGCCGCAGGTTGGACAACCTGCGGCACATTGCCTGAATCGCTCTGACAGCAATGACAAATGGAAATTGAAAAATGACAGATGGAAAATAAATCAGAGCGAATACCCTGTAGAACTTTTGCCCACCTGCTGAAATGTTGTGATTGCTTTGCGCGCTAAAGTATCATCCCGCCGGTTCAAGAAATTCGATACATTCGTCGTCGCCTTCCGAGCCGCAACAGGCAATCCGGCTCGGAAGTCCGCGCTTCGACACATCACCATTCGGAAAGGCGGGTTCATGAGTGAAAGTCCATTGCTGCAAACAAGGCTGATCGAGCTGGCGCAACAACTGACGGAATTGCAGCGCCGCATTTTGCAGGCCTTGAAAGACAAAGGTCCCGGGTTGTTGCTGGAAGTCGCAGTGCGCGTATTGAAGTTTCCAGAAGACGTGTATGAGCCGTTGCGCGAATTGCAGGTCAACAGTCTGGTCGAAACTCAAAACGTTCGGGGAGGCCAATTCGGTTCTGAATTGTATTCGCTGACTGCTGACGGCGACCGCGTGGTGCGGCTGTTGAACGATCCTGCTTTTATCCGCGAAATCAGAATCGCTGCGCCCGCCGCGCCTGATCCGCGACGGCAGGAAGTCGAACTGCTCAACAAACTGGGCGATGTCGCCAAGGAAAAGGGAGAGTTGGACAAAGCCGTAGATTATTACCAACAAGCGCTGTCCATCGCCCGCGATCTGGGAGTCGAAGGGAGCGGAAAATGAATCTTCCCCATTGGCTGGCCGACTGGCTGGGCAATCCGTCCTTTTTGCTGAGCCTGTTGTCCGGAGCCGTCGGAGCCGTCTGGGCATTGAGCGAAGTGATGGGCGAATTCAAAACCGAAACTCCGCGCGCCTTGCGCACGGCAGGAGCCTGGTTGCTGGTGGCGGTGAATTTTCTGGCGGCGGCGGTGATCTTTCGTTTAACGGTCGAACTGGTTCCGAACGCGCGCGGATGGCCGACGGCTTTATTTATCGGATTCGCCTGGCCGACTGTCTTCCGCAATCTGAGCCTGAAACTGACTCAGCCGATCAGCGCCACGGACAGCGAAGCTCCGGCCATTCGTCTGGAACAGGCTTACAGCAACGTGCAACGACTGGCTCTGCAATTGATCAACAGCGTGCTGACCCGTCAACGCATGCGATTGTTGAACCGCGTCATGCAATTCAATCTGGCCGACCTGGAACGATATGCCCGCCGCATGAGCGCCATTTCTCCGCAACAGATCAACCAGGAGTTCATTGACAAGGTCATGCAACGTCCGGTGGACGACGACGCCAAAAAAGCCCATCTGGTCGCCCTGCTGATGGACAATTTCACGCGCGACGCCATTGATGATTTTCTGAAGGAAAACCGCAACCGCGAACTCAGGAGCTAAACCGGGGCTGTGCGCCAATTCCCTCATTTTCATTTTCAGAACAATTGCCTATCATTACATTCGATTTTTCAGGCCGAAAAGGTGATGCAATGCCCATAGATTTCAATCTCATCAAAGCGACGAGCACAGATCCGTCACTGTTCATCAACCGCGAAGAAGACGTCGAAACGTTGAAGCGGTTGTTGCGGCGCGCTCTCAAAGACACCGAAACCGACGACGCTCGCGGGGTTTTGGTGAAAGGGGACAGCGGCGTTGGAAAATCCATTCTTTCGCGCAAAGTCGTTTCTGAACTGGCGTTGGAATTCACGCCAAAATTGATGGTTTGGAGCGTGGACGGCGGCAGATTGTCCGGCTCGCGTGGGTTGTTGAATAGGTTGACGGATGTGGCGCACGAAGAAATCCAAAAGGTCGGCCATCAGGAACTCGCCAAACTTTCTGCGGTTGTCGCCCAGGCCGCCGATTACGGAAAAGTCACTTCCAGCGACGTCAGTTCCATCAGCAAGGAGCTTTCGGCGATGGGCAAAATCGCAGGCGGCATTCTGGGAATGTTTACCGGAGAATCTTCTTTCGGCTGGAAACGAACCACGATCAAAGGCGGAACAGAGACTTTTGAAATTCTGATCACCGAAGAATATCTGGCCAAACTGATCAGCCGGTTGCTCGAAGCCGTCAAGTATTTCGGTTTTCAGGTGTTGATATTTCTGGACAATCTGGATCGCATTGGCCGAATGGATTCGCAGGAAGACGCCAACACCATCGCCGAACTGGTCAAACAACTGTTGGAACTGCCCGATTGCGTGCTGGTCATCAATTTGCGTTCGCAATTCACTCATCACACCACCGACCGCCGCGAATTGACTCATCGGGTTATCAAAGGACTGAAGCCCGAAGCCTTGAAGGAAATTCTGCAACAAAGATTGAAGGCTGCGGCATTGACGGCGGAAGAACAAGACCTATTGGCTCAGCTTCCGCTTCAGGAAGTTGCAGACAAATTCAGCCGATTGACCGACAACCCATTGGCGTTTTTGCGATGGCTGGATTTCTGGCTGGTTCAAACGAACAATCGCCTGGACAATCTCGGACGCGATTTTCGCGATTTCATCGAACAGAACTTCACCGGCGTTGATCTGAAATGGTTGAAGAAAGCCGTCGAAGAATTGCAAACGGCCAAAGATTCCGGCTTGTCCGATGCTCCGTTGACTACGCTTCAAAAAGCCCAGCTTTTGAAATTGGAACGCGCTGGCACGGTCGTGCCCGACAGTTTGTTGCTCGACCCAACCGAGCGTCGTTATCGTTTGATCCACGATCTGGATTTTCTTTTCGATTCTGAGTTCGCCAAGGCGCTGAATTAAACAGCATGCCATTTTCCGACCTGCAAATTTTCCATCCGCTGGCTGTTGCCGGCTTGGCCGTCCGCACGGACGCACTGCCTAAACCGTTGACCATTCCGCACAATTTGACTCCCGCCGACAAAGAGCGATTGGTGACGTTGTTGCTTTCGGCTTTGCGCGCTGGAGGTTTTCAAATCGGAAGTTTGATCCGTCTGGATTGGGAAAACCGCTGGTGGTTGAACAACGCTGCTTCACCTTCCATCGCTTGCCGCAGCGGCGACGCGCTATGGTTGATTGTCAAAGAACCTGTTGATTCCGCCGAACTGTTCGGGTTTGCCGACACATGCGATTGTCTGACGCTGATTGATTTTCGTTATTCCAGCGAAGACGAGCATGTTCAATGGATGGCGGCGCTCAAAAATTCTCTGCTCGACGCCGCGCAAACCTGGTGGCATAGGTTTGCAATTCACGACGAAGCGGACGAAGTCAATTTCACTGCAGTTCGCCGTTGGTTTGAATCGCCTGTGGACGCGCTGGATTACTGCAACACGATTGCCGCCGGATTGATGGATGGGCATTCGCTGGTTTACGTCGAACGACAGGCGATGGCCGAAATTCTGGCCGCCAAAGCGAAACGGCTTGCTCAGGAATCGTTGCTGGCGCTGATCGTCTTTGCCTTGCGCGAACGTTGGGAGCATCTGCGGTTTGCCGAACCGAAACCTTTGCCGGAATTCGCGCCACATTACGCCGAATGGCAAACCGCCGGATTGGGCTGGTTGGCCGCCGACGAATTTGTTCCTTTGCCCGCGCTCGAACGATTGGCGGAACGCGAAGTCCTCGCTCCGTTTTTTGACCATTGGAACAGGCAGGATGAAGCCAATGCCCGGCTCTTCGATTTCTGGGATGAACTGCGAATGGCGCTGGCTCCGCCGGAATCCGCTGCTCCGCAAACGTCCGCGCCTGTTTTGTCTTTGCGGCCGCCGGAATCAATAAGCAAAACCAGCGGAACGCCTGAAAGCATTCGGCAACACATTGCCACAATGTTTCCTGACCTTTCGCCCGAAGCCGACGATTCCATGTTGCAGGCTGCGCTGATTAAAGAATCGGACGAAAACCGACGGTTACTGCTGCTGGCCTGGCGCGTCAGTTTGTGGCTGGACAACGCGGGCAATCGTAAAATCACCGATGCCTTACGGCTGCGAGCGGAAAACGACGTAACGCGGACCATTGACGAGGTTTGGGGTAGATTAAACCTGAAAGCCAAACCGCCGCATCCGGCGTTTGCGGTTGCTGAAAACTGGGCGCGGTTGCGCGTTGCGCTGGCCGACCATCTGACTGAACGCGCCCGCATGGGCCAAACCTCGAAACTGATCGAATCGGCAGTCAATCATCTGACTCAGGCATTACATGTTTTTCAGTCGCTCAAAATCAAACAACAAGAAGCGAACGTGCTGAAGGCGATGGGAGATTTGCTGATGCGCGTGGATGATTTGGCAGGAGCGCGAGCGAGCTACGAAAAGGCGTTGCCGCTGTATCGTCAGATCGAAGATCGGCTTGGCGAAGCGAACGTGCTTCAGGCGATGGGAGATTTGCTGATGCGCGTTGCTGATTTGGCAGGAGCGCGAGCGAGCTACGAAAAGGCGTTGCCGCTGTATCGTCAGATCGAAGATCGGCTTGGCGAAGCGAACGTGCTGAAGGCGATGGGAGATTTGCTGATGCGCGTTGCTGATTTGGCAGGAGCGCGAGCGAGCTACGAAAAGGCGTTGCCGCTGTATCGTCAGATCGAAGATCGGCTTGGCGAAGCGAACGTGCTGAAGGCGATGGGAGATTTGCTGATGCGCGTTGCTGATTTGGCAGGAGCGCGAGCGAGCTACGAAAAGGCGTTGCCGCTGTATCGTCAGATCGAAGATCGGCTTGGCGAAGCGAACGTGCTTCAGGCGATGGGAGATTTGCTGATGCGCGTTGCTGATTTGGCAGGAGCGCGAGCGAGCTACGAAAAGGCGTTGCCGCTGTATCGTCAGATCGAAGATCGGCTTGGCGAAGCGAACGTGCTGAAGGCGATGGGAGATTTGCTGATGCGCGTGGATGATTTGGCAGGAGCGCGAGCGAGCTACGAAAAGGCGTTGCCGCTGTATCGTCAGATCGAAGATCGGCTTGGCGAAGCGAACGTGCTGCAAAGCCTCGGGAATTTGGCTGCGGCTGAAGCAATGCCCGATGAAGCCGAGAAGTACCTTGGCCAGTCGCTCAAATTTCATGCCAGACTTTCTAATCTAATGGGCGTTGGAGCGAATCTGGTTTATCTGGCGCGAGTGGCGATGGGGCGAGGGAAATTTGGGCGGGCGGTGATTTTGGGCGAGTATGCGTTGGCGATCTTCCGCGCGATTGATGACCGGTTTGGTCAGGCTCTGACGTTGAACGGGCAAGCGCCAGCGATGATGTCGCTGGAAAGAATGGATTCCGCTTTGGCGGCTTGGTGGCAGGCGCTGACGATTTTCAAAGAGATTAACGATCCGAACGCCGAACGGTTGGAAGCGATTTTCGGCCAGGTGGAATCGCAAGCCGGTAAGGAAGAATTCGGCCAGATTATGACCATGCTTCAAACTCAGGCAGAAGAGATGCGGTTGGCTGGTGTGGCAGAAGCTCAACAGATTGTCGGGGAAGATGAATTGATAGGCGAGATCACCGAGCAGTTGCGAAAGCTGGAATCAGCGTAATTTGTATGGATCGGGAGTCGAGAGGTTAGCTCCGTTAGGAGCGGTCTGTTTATAGCTTTGAATTAGCAATTTTCCTCAAGCTCCGTTAGGAGCGGCCTGTAACACAGGCCGCTCCTAACGGAGCTTGAGATTTTCTACACTGCGCGGCTATAAACAGGTCGCTCCGATGGAGCTATTGCCCACAAAAGTTCCGGTAGCGCCAGAAAATTTGCAGGAAAATAAATCACTATGTCGAAACCACACCTCGCAACTTTTTTTACCGGTGGCACGATTTCGATGCAGATTGATCCGGCGACGGGCGGAGCGATTCCGATGCTCTCCGGCGAAGAAATCATCGCGCAGGTTCCCGGCCTGAACGATCTGGCCGAATTCGAATTGATCAATTTCGACCGGTTGCCGGGGCCCCACTGGACTCCGCAGCGAATGTTGGAACTGGCCCGCGCGGTGGAACAAACGCTGCGCGATGACGCGATTGTCGGAGCGGTGGTCACGCACGGAACCGACACGCTGGAAGAAACGGCTTACTTTCTGGATTTGCTGCTTGGGGCGAGCAAGCCTGTGGTGTTCATTGGCGCGATGCGGACGAGTTCGGAATTGAGTTGGGACGGGCCGGAAAATCTGGCGGCGGCGGTGCGCGTGGCGATTGATCCGGCGGCGCGCAGTCTGGGCGTGGTGGTGGCCATGAATTCGCAGATCATTTCCGCCGCCGAAGCTACAAAGACTCACACCGAATCTACGGACACTTTTCAAAGCCGCGATTTCGGTTCGATGGGCTTTGTGGACAAAGATCGTGTCATCGTCATGCGGCGTCCTTTCGAGCGCGAACACATTGCCGCCGACAAGATTGAACCGCGCGTTGAAATCATCAAGATGTTTGCCGGAGCCGATGGGCGGTTTATTGATTTTGCCGTCCGCGAAGGCGCGCGCGCTTTGGTGATAGAAGGTTTGGGGCGCGGCAACGTGACGATTCCGGCAATGGCCGCCGTGCAGCGAGCGATTGATGCCGGATTGCCTGTGGTCATTACGTCGCGCTGTCCGCGCGGGCGAGTGCTGGACACTTACGGTTACGAAGGGGCAGGCAAACAGCTTCGCCGCGCGGGTGCGATTCTGGGCGGAATGCTCCCTTCGCACAAAGCGCGCATCAAGCTGATGCTGGCTCTGGGCGCAGGGTGGAGCGTGGAACGGATTCGAGAATCGTTCGAGAAATAAATCAAAAGGCAAAAGGCAAATATCAAAAATTAAAAGTTCAGCCTGTGTGTCGCGTCAGCGACGATTGAATTCAGGCGTCGCTGACGCGACGCTGGGTTCTTATCGCGCTACCCGGCGTTGATTCATCCGTCGCTAACGCGACGAACAGGCTGAGCCGCAACAATACTTCTGTCCAGAGTGCGGCGCTTGCTTCAAACAAATTCACATCATCCAAAACAATCGTTTCGATTCATCACCTGCGGAGCCTTGTTGGTTCTGGTCTGGCTGGCGGCGTATCACGACGTGATTCGGCGGTTGGTGGACGATTGGCGCGTGGATGAAAACTATTCGCACGGATTTCTGATTCCGTTTGTCAGCGTATACGCCGTCTGGTTGCAGCGGGAAAAACTGCTGGCGTTGCCGGTTGAACCTCGCCGATGGATTGGTGGCGGGTTGATGCTGTTGTCCGCGTTGATGCTTGTTGCCGGAGTGATGGGCGCGGAACTGTACATCACGCGGCTGTCGCTGGCGCTGTCGCTGGTCGGGTTGGTGGTTTACTTCGGCGGATTCGTCTGGTTGCGGCAATTGTCTTTTCCGATTGGTTTGCTGCTATTCGCTCTGCCGATTCCCAACATAGTCTTCAATCAAATCGCGTTTCCGCTGCAATTGATTGCCTCCGATTTGGCCACGCGAGCGATCAAGCTGCTGGGCATTCCCGCCTTGCGCGAAGGCAACGTCATAGAATTGGCGCAATTGAAGCTGCAAGTCGTCGAAGCGTGCAGCGGCATAAGGTCGCTGGTGACGTTGACGGCGTTGGCGGTTGTGTACGCTTATTTTTTTGAATCGAAATGGTGGCGGCGAATAGTGCTGGTGGCGGCGGTGATTCCTATTGCCGTGCTGGCCAATGCCGTGCGCGTTACTGTGACCGGAGCGCTGGCGCATCACAGAGGCGTTCAAGCCGCCGAAGGGTTTTTGCACAGCTTTTCCGGGTTGGCGGTGTTCGTGGTTGCGGTTGGGATGCTGTTGGCCCTGGCTCAGGCGTTGAACCTGATTGAGCGGTTGTTTTTTTTCACGAAGTCACACGAAGAGAGAGGGAGAGACAGAGAGACGGAGTTTATTCATCCGTCACCGCATTCTTTCGCGGGAAAAAGCTTTTGGCTGATGGTTGCTTTTCTGTTGGTGATGGCGGCGTCGAATTATTACCTGATGAATTCTGCCAACCGCGAACACGCGCCGCCACGGATTGCATTTGCCGAATTTCCGACAGAATTGGATTCGTGGCGGCAGATCGAAGCTCAAACGCTGGACAATAGAACTCAGCGTGAACTGGGCGCGGATGATTATCTTTCGCGGACGTATTTGAATGGGCAGTCGTACGCGTATCTGTTCATCGCATTTCACAACAGCCAGCGCCATCGCCAGACGTTTCATTCGCCGCAAAACTGCATTCCGGGTTCGGGCTGGACGATGGGCGCGTATCGGCTCCATCGGCTGAACGCAAACGCCGAAGCCAACGAATACTTGATCGAAAAAGACGGCGTGCAAATGGTGGCGCTGTATTGGTATCAGGGACGCGGCAAACTGATTGCGGGGGAATATCGCGCCCGGCTGGACACGATCAAGGATGCGATGTGGTTGGGGCGAACCGATGGCGCGCTGGTGCGGGTGATCGTTCCAATGGGCAAAGGCGACGGAGCCGAAGACGTTGCGCGAATGGCCGCGCTGGATTTTTCGGAAAAGCTGTTGCCGATGTTGTCTGCGTACATCCCGAATTGATTTGTGAGTCTCCACAGACTGAATCAATCGTGTTATCTTCGGCCATCAATCACAGTTCGTAGTCCCGCCTTCAGGCGGAATGGATTTGGGCGCCAGGACCTTCCGGGACTACGAACGATTTAACCTAGGGAGAAATTCAATGTTGCTGGAAGGCAAAACAGGACTGATTCTGGGCGTCGCCAATAAACACAGCATCGCCTGGGCGATTGCGCAATCGGTGGCGCGCGAAGGCGCAAAACTGGCGTTCAATTACCAGGGCGAACGATTGAAAGACAACGTAGAAGAACTGGCGCAGACTTTGCCGGGAGCGAAATGTTATCAATGCGACGTCGGCAGCGATGACGAAATCGCCGCTATGATGAAAGGCGTCGAAACCGATTTCGGCAAGTTGGATTTTCTGGTGCATTCGGTGGCGTATGCGCCGCGCGAAGAATTGACCGGTGAATTCGTCAACACGTCGCGCGCCGGGTTTCAAACGGCGTTGGACATCAGCGCTTATTCGCTGGTGGCGACTTCGCGCGCGGCCTTGCCGTTGATGAACGAAGGCGGTTCGATCATCACGCTGAGCTATCTGGGAGCCGAACGCGTTGTGCCGCATTACAACGTCATGGGCGTGGCCAAAGCTGCGCTCGAAGCTTCGGTGCGGTATCTGGCTTACGATCTGGGGCCGAAAGGCATTCGCGTCAATGCCATTTCCGCCGGACCGATTCGGACGCTGGCGGCGCGCGGCGTGTCCGGCATCACCAAGATGGTGGATCGCCATCGTGAAATCGCTCCGTTGCGTCGAGCCACCGAACAAGCCGAAGTCGGCGACACGGCGCTGTATCTGCTCAGTTCGCTCAGCCGCGGCGTCACAGGCGAAATAATTTACGTGGACGGCGGATACAATATCATCGGCACGGTGCTGCCTGTGGATTGATCGTCGGTGATATTTTCATCCCAAGTTCTGGAGAAATTTTCCGTTTGCCATTTTTCGTTTGTCATTTGTCATCGTTGCGAATCTGCTTTCTGTTCAATGAAAAATGACAGTTGAGAAATGGAAAATGGCAAATGAAAAGAGAGCGACGTTCCAGGTTTGAACGTCTACTGCATTTGAAGAGGTGTTATGCCATTAGTCGGAGGAGTAGTAGTAACGCACGGAAATCTGGCGACCGAACTGGTCAGCGCGGCGGAAACGATCATCAATGAAGACATTCACCACGTGACGGCGGTTTCCATCGGCTGGCACGACGACGTTGAAACCGCGAGCGAACAAATCGGCAAAGCCATCGAACGAGTCAATCAGGGCGCGGGCGTGTTGGTGTTGACCGATATGTTCGGCGGCACTCCGACAAATCTGGCCAGCACGTTTTTGGGCCACGCTCCGATTGAGGTCGTAACCGGCGTCAACCTGCCTATGATTATGCGGCTGGCCGATCAACAGCCCGACGAAACCCTGGCGGAAATTGCTCCGCGAGTCCGCGACCAGGGCAAAAACACGATTTATCTGGCCAGCGAAGTCCTCTCACCTGGCAAACAATGAAGCTGACACCGCTTCCGATTCACACGTAATAAATCGCCCCCTGCATTTGAAGCGAATGCAAAAACGCACAGTGACAATCACGAATCGGTTGGGACTGCACGCACGCGCGGCGGCCAAGCTGGTCAAGCTGGCCGCGTCCTGTAAAAGCCGAGTGACGTTGGCCCGTGCCGAAGCGCTGCATCACACCGCCGACGCCAAAAGCATTTTCAGCGTGTTGCTGTTGGCGGCGACGCAAAATACGTTGATTGAAATCACTGTCGAAGGACCGGACGAAGAACTGGCAATGGAAACTTTGTGCCGGCTAATTGCAGACAAATTTGGCGAAGAGTGAGGGACAAATGAGAGGTTCCATCAGGAAATCCCATGAAGAAAGGCTCGAAGGCATAGGTGTTTGTCCCGGCGTTGCCATCGGCAATGCGTTTTTGGTGGACGATCCGCGCGGGCGGGTTGTGCGAGTCTTTCTGCCGAAAGAGCGATTGGAATCCGAAATTCTGCGCTTCCGCGAAGCCGCTCGCGCCGCCCAGGCGCAGGTCAAAGTGGACATCGAACGCGTCCGCGCCGCGCTCGGCTCCGATCACGCCTACATCCTGGAAGCTCACCTGCTGATGCTGGAAGACCGTACTTTGGGTCGCCAGATCGAAAACTTCATTCGCGTCAACCACGCCAATGCCGAATGGGCTGTGCGCGATGTGACCCAGCATCTGCTGGAAGTGTATGGCCAGATCGAAGACGAGTATTTGCGCGAACGCGGCAGCGACATCGAAGACGTCGCCCACCGCATCATCAAAATACTTTCAGGCAAAGAACAGCGCAGCCTGAACGAACTGGCTGACAATTCGATCATTGTCGCCGACGATCTGCTGCCTTCGGTGACGGCGGATTTGGACCCGCGAAAAGTGCTGGGCTTCGTCACAGGCATTGGCGGCTGGACTTCGCACACGGCCATCATCGCGCGCAGCGTCAACATTCCGGCTGTGGTCGGCGTGCGCGACATCACCGAACGGGTTCGTTCCGGCGAAACGGTCATCATTGATGGCGCGGCGGGAACTGTGATTTTGAGTCCGTCGCCCGAAACACTGATCTTTTACACCGAAGAGCGCCAGCGCCAGCGCCAGCAGGCGTTGTACGACATAGAAGAGCGCGAACTGCCGCCAATCACGCTGGACAATCACGAAATCCGATTGCGCGCGAACATCGAACTGATCGAGGAGATTGACACCTACCAACGATTCAACGCCGCTGGCGTAGGCTTGTACCGTTCGGAATTTCTTTATTCGCAAGCCGAAAGCGGCCAGCCCACCGAAGAAGAACAATACGAGGCCTACAAGTTTCTGGCCGGAATGGTCGGCGACGAAGGCGCGGTCGTCCGCACCTTCGACCTGGGCGGAGACAAATTGCATCTGGAAGGTTTCAAGGCCGAACGCAACCCGGCCATTGGCATGCGCGCGATTCGTTTGTCGTTGAGCGTCGAACCTGTCTTCCGCACTCAGGTGCGAGCTATTTTGCGCGCAGCATCTCACGGCGATCTGAAAATCCTGTTGCCATTCGTCACCAACGTGGACGAAGTCCGCCGAGCCAAAAAAATCATCGCCGATGTAAAACGCCAGCTTGCCAGCGAAAACGTCGCGCACAATGGAGACTTGGAAATCGGCGTCATGATCGAAGTCCCCGCCGCCGTCATGATGGCTGAAGCGCTGGCGCGTGAATCTGACTTTTTCAGCCTCGGCACGAACGATCTGATTCAGAGTTTGCTGGCCGTTGATCGCGGCAACGAAAACGTCAGCGCGTTGTTCGATCCGATGCACCCGGCAGTGCTGCGCGCGATCAAAATGGTTTCTGACGCCGCCGCCAAAATGCAGATTCCGGTCAACGTCTGCGGCGAAATGGCTTCCAACCCGGCGCAGGTGATTCTGCTGCTCGGACTGGGCTTGCGCGATCTGAGCATGACGCCGAGCGCCATTCCCGCCATCCGTCGTTTGGTTCGTTCGATCAAACTTGCCGACGCCGAAACGCTGGCGGCCAAAGCCTTGTCGCTGGATACACCCGCCGCCGTCCGCCATTACGTGCAAACTCATTTGAACGATCTGGGATCGGAACTGCTGGCCGCCGCGCACGCAGGGTGAATTCCTCAGACGTGCAAGGCGCTCATTGTTAAACGAAAAAAAGCTCAAGCAATCGTTTGCCTGAGCTTTTTTCGTTTAATAATGCGACCGAATTGGCCTAACTACTTCTTGGTCGTTTTGGTCGCTTTGGCGGTTTTCGCTGCTTTCGGAGCCGCTTTGGTTTCTTTCTCGGCGGGTTTGCGAATGGCGCGTTTGGGTTTGATCGGTTCGGTGATCTGGTCAATCACTTCCGACAGAACGTCCGAAGCTTTTTGCGCCATCTGTTCGACTCCGGCGGCCAGTTCCTGGGCCAGTTCGCCAGCGCGCGAAGCGATGGGCGATGCCGCTTCCGGGTTGAGCCATTTGTACCAGCGATGATAATGCGCGGTCGGCTGCCCGTTTTTGGCGTAATCCACCAGCAGGTTGGCCATCTTTTCGATGATCCAGTAATGGTACGGTTCGGTGACCGACCAGATGTCGGCGTCGGGCGCGGGGTTGGTGAAGTCAATCGCGTACGGAATTCCGTCTTTGATGGCGAATTCGACCGTGTTCAGGTCGTAACCCAGCGCTTCGTTGATCAGGATGGTGTCGCGCGTTATGCGATCCAGCAGTTCGGGGGAATAATGCGCCAAGCTCTCCTGGGGCAGGTAACGGCGATTCTTCGGATCGTAGGGCATGATCAGTACTTCTTTGCGTCCCACGCAGTAACAGCGAACGTAATCCGTGAAATCAATGAATTCCTGCAATGTCATGGCCAGCGTGCCGGTCTGGTCGTAATCGCGCCAGAGTTCTTCCAGCGAATCCACTTTGTACACATCGCGCCAGCCTCCGCCATCGTGCGGTTTCAGAATGGCGGGCATGCCAATGTGTTCAACTATGCCTTGCCAGTCGAGCGGAAATTCCAGGTTGCGCAAACTAGCGTCCGTCACGCCTTTGATATAGTCCTTTTGCGGCAACAGGATTGTTTTCGGCACAGCCAAACCCAGCTTGGTGGCCAGTGAAAAGCCAAAGAACTTATCGTCCGCCGACCACCAGAAAGGATTGTTGACGACGATGGTTCCGTTGAGCACGGCGTTTTTCAGGAACGAACGGTAAAACGGGATTTCGTGGGAAATGCGGTCGAAGATGACACGGTATTCGGTCGCTTCACCCATTTTGACGCCTCCGATTTTGATGTATTCGGCTGTGACGCCCGCGTCCATACTGTTGATCTTTTCGATCAATGCCGGCGGAAAGGTGTTTTCCATACCGACCAAAATGCCAATTTTCATTGTTGACTCCTTCTCAAAATGGTTCTCATGTTGGCTGAAAGTCGCTGATAATGCCTGCTGCGATTCGAGCCGGTTGAATAAATGAGGACAGAAAAAAATAAAATAAGACTGCTCGTTTGTCCGGCTTGACCGTTCTAAGGCAGGTCGTGCAGGACTGGATATTAATTGGTTCAGAGCGCTGGGACTGGCGGTTGTCACTCACAGTGGGGTATCATCCGCCCTTATTAAATCGGGGAGTCTAGTTTTCGAGTCAAGAGGTGTCAACTCAAATGGCTTTTAAGAATTTTAGTGGGAAAACGCGCTGGGCGATTTTGGCCTGCGCGACTCTGGTTTTCAGTGTGGGAGTGATCTTCAGCCGTGTCAGTGATGTGAAGGCTGATAAGCCTCCCAAGGCCGAAGACATTGTCGAACGAACCATTCTGGCGTATGGCAGCCGGGCGGCGGTTTACGCCGTGCAGCGCAACGGCACATTGCGCGCGCTGGTTAAATACATAACGCCGGAAGGGCCGCGCGAAGGAAAAATCATCACCAGATTCATTCGCAAGGAAAAACTGAAAGACGACCTGAGAATCATCGAGCAGGATTTCCCGGGCACGCGCTATTTGCTGGGATTTGACGGCAAGGAAGTCTGGAGTATTTTGAATGACAAGGTTGAAAAGGCCAATGAAGAGGAGATTCGAGCGTTTCGATCAGCGCACGAACACAGCTATGAATCGCTGCTTCGGTACAAGGAAAACAACTCCAAGCTGGAATACGTCGGCAATACCAAGCTTCTGAATCTGGAAATGGACATCATTGATCTGGTTTCGGCGGAAGGCGTTCGCACTCGATATGAAATCAGCCGTAAATCCGGTCGCATTCTGTATCTGAATTACGAAGAAAAGCCGGACGAAAATGCGGAACCGGTGAAATATCGCCTCAACTTCAAAGATTTTCGGGTCATCCAGAACACGCTCATTCCTTATGAAACTCTGGTTTTCCAGGACGGCAAATTGGTCGAAGAGCGCAAAATCGTTGAAGCGGTCTTCAATGTCCAATTAAAAGAAGATGCTTTCACGGCGGAAAACGCCAGCAAACCAGCCGACGCCGCGGTCAAACAATGAACTTCCTTACCCGGTTGCAGCGCCTGAAAACATGGTTGCTGCAACCTGAAAGAGCGCCGCGAACATCTACCAATCGTCTCGTTTCCCTGTAGCAAAATTCGTTTTTTTTGACAGCTTTCTCAGCTTGGGTGTACATTGCGCCTTTGCTGAAAGGCTTGATTTTCCGTCTTAACTCGGCATCTTTTTTCTTGATTGGCCGAAACAGGCAACTGAACTTATGGCGATTCGCGCGAAGCTGGTCATTATCTTTTTTGCATTTATCATTGTGCCGATGTTTCTGCTTTGGGCGCGTTGGCAGGATACGGCTATCCAAAGCATTAAATCCGTTTTGAGCCAGGAACTGGCTCAACGCGCGCGCGAAATTTCCGACCAGATCACGGTCGTTCTGGAAAAAGACAAAGCCCAGATTCTGAAGCTGACGCAAACTCCCGGATTATTGGAGTATGCGCGCGGCGCTCAGCAAAGCGCTCAGGTGTTGCCGGGGCGTGATCTGCGAATTGATCTGGCCACGTTTTTGCTGGCCAACCAGCCGAAATATGCGGCGCTGGTCGGCGTCAATCGGCAGGGCGCTCCGCTGTTCAAAATCGAAACTCAGCCTGATTCAAACGGATTTCCCAAACCACTCATCACCGAACGAGATTTTTCCAGCGACGACATTATCAGAATGCCTTCGGGATTTGCCGAAGCCGCTTCGGATGTGGTGTTCGCCTCTGACATTCAGCAGGATTCGACCGGCGCGTATCTGCAATTGATTGCGCCTTTGCGCGACGATGCCAAAACCATCACGGCGGCGTTGGTGGTCAAAGTCCGCGCCGAACAGTTGATGATCGAATCCGTCGGGCCTCATCCGGTTGCCAATCCCAGCCGCCCGCGATCTTCTCAACCGGAAGCTATCATTCTCAGTCCGCAGGGAACGGTGCTGTTTGCCGCCGACGCATCGAAACAATGGCGACCATACACCGAAGCCTTTCGTGAACTGCAAAGCCAGATGACGTCCTTGCTCAAAGAAGCGGGCAAGGAAAAACCACGAGAGGATTGGAATCCGTGGCTGATTCGTTACCAATTGCGCGAATCCAATCCGCCGCTTTCGATCTTTATGGTCGAAAACTATAACGATGCTGTCGGTCAAATTGAATTTTCCAGCTACGTGTTGCTGGCGTTGACGATGTTGCTGGTGATCGTGGCCATGCTGACGCTTTATTACCTGATCAGCAGCATCACCGATTCGATTCGCAAAGTCACCAACGGCGCGCGCGCCATCGCTACTGGCAATCTGAGCTACCAGATCAAAGTCAAAGCCAAAGATGAAACGCGCGTGCTGGCCGAATCCTTCAATCGAATGGCCAGCCGTTTGCGCGAGATGATTCGCAAGGAAGGCGAACAGAAGCAGTTTGAATCATTTGCCCGGCTATCAGCCGTGCTGACGCACGACCTGAAGAATCAGATTTTGTCGCTGTCGTTGCTGGTCAACAATATGGAGCGCAAATTCCACCGCGAAGGATTCCGCGAAGACGCCATGCGAACGCTGTCGGAAACGGTAAACAATCTGCAAAATCTGGTGTCAAAGCTTTCTGATCCGCGCACGCCGACCAAACGCATCCGCGAAAAATCGAACCTGACACAACTGGTGGAACGAGTCATACAGCGGACGGCGGCGCAGGCTCCGAACAAATATCAGGTGTCCAGCCAGTTGACGCCTGAATTGGTGGCCAACGTGGACGGCAAAGCCATTGAGCGCGTGATTGAAAATCTGGTGATCAACGCGCTTGAAGCCATGCCCGAAGGCGGCTCGTTGCGCGTCACGACCAAGATGGACAACGGCAACGCCATCATCGCCGTCGCCGACAGCGGAAAAGGAATGACCGACGATTTCATACGGGATAGGCTGTTTCATCCGTTTGCCACGACCAAAAAGAAAGGCATCGGACTTGGACTCTATTCCTGCCGCGACATTGTCGAACAACACGGCGGGCGAATAGATGTCAGCAGCAAGGTGGATGTCGGCACGGAATTCCGAATGGTGCTGCCCGTGCAAATCGAAGAACAAAAAGCGGAAGCCAAAGCGGCTGTGGTTTGAAGTAACAACCCGATTGACGAAGTTGAAGCGCTAAACTTATGCCTGAGCAACCTAAACAAACTGTGCTGGTCGTGGACGATCACGAATCCATTCGCAAACAGCTTTATTGGGCGCTGGAAGAAAATTATCGCGTGCTGGAAGCGTCGTCGCGCGCCGAAGCATTGGCGCTGGTCGAAAAAGAACCGATTGACGTGGTGCTCAGCGATCTGCGCATGCCGCCAAACGAACACGACATCAGCGAAGGTCTGGGCATTTTGGAATTCGTTCGCCGGTTCAATCCGGTGTTGCCCGTCATCATCATCACCGGCGACGAAGACCGCGAAACCGCGTTGCAGGTCGTCAATCGCGGCGCGTATGACCTGTTTTACAAACCGTTCAAGGTCGAAGAAGTAGAGATCATCGTTCGCCGCGCGGCTCAGCATTTCAGGCTGGAAAACGAAAACCTGAAACTGCGCGATGAATTGCGTTCAAACGCCGGTTGGCAGGAAGGCATTGTCGGTTCCAGTCCGGCGTTGCGTCGTGTGATTGACCAGGCGCGCGCCGTCGCCGAAACCAGCGCCACGGTGTTGATTACCGGTGAATCGGGAACCGGCAAAGAAATGATGGCGCGGTTCATTCACAACATCAGCCCGCGCGCTCGCGCGCCTTTCATCGCCTGCAACATTGCCGCGCTGCCCGAAACGCTGGTTGAATCGGAACTCTTTGGACATGAAAAAGGCGCCTTCACCGGAGCCGCCATTCGCCGTCAGGGACGTTTTGAACTGGCCGACACCGGCACGATGTTTCTGGATGAAATTGGCGAAATGACGCCTGCGATTCAGGTCAAAATGCTGCGCGTTTTGCAGGAACGCGAATTTGAACGATTGGGCGGGCAGCAAAAAATCAAAGTGGACATTCGCGTCATCGCCGCCACCAATCGCAACCTAGAACAGATGATCGAAGCCGGGCAATTCCGCGAAGACCTTTATTACCGTTTGAACATAGTCAATCTGGAATTGCCGCCATTGCGCGAACGACCGGACGACATTCCGATCCTGGCCAACCACTTCGCGTCGAAAGCCGCCGCCAAACACGGCAAACAACCTACGACGCCGACTCAGCGTTTTCTGGATCATCTGGCTGCGTATCGCTGGCCGGGTAATATCCGCGAACTGGAAAACGTCATCGAACGCGCCGTCGTCATCAGTCAATCGCCTGTGCTGGACGAAACACTGTTGCCGGGCAAGGTGCTGGCGCAGGAAAACACCGTTCAGAATTCGCCAAAACAAACCGCCGTGCCGCAACTGGAATTGGTCAATGGATTGTTGCCGCCGGATTTGTCGTTTGAAACGGCCATACAGAATTTCAAACGCCAACTGGTCGCCCAGGCTTTGCGCGAATGCAACGCCTCGCGTTCCGAAGCCGCGCATCGGCTGAAAATCAGCCGCCAATACCTGCACCGTTTAATCAATGAGCTGAAAGTCGAAGGCTGATCGCGCATTCGATGAAATGTCACGACCAGCCTGTTTTGTGAAGCCTCATCGGCCAAGTTTTGCCAGATTTTTCGCCGCGATTGATTCCGGCGACGGGGCGCTTTTCACAGTTTTCGCGCTTTGGAGTTTGCCGAAGATTTTGTCTTCTTCCGCCACATTTCCAACAAACGCGAAAAACAACATCGCAATCAACACCACCACGCCAAACACGCCGAACGCCGTCTGCGACAAAATGATTCTGCTGAACAAGTTGCTGGGTTCCGATTTAAGAGTAAACATTGCTGAGACCTCCACTGTTTTCAATCCCTGGTTCTTGGCAGATGGCCGCTCTCGCTTGCCTGTTTTTATGTCCGCCACTCAGCTTAGCGGGAATTCTGAAACATTCGTATCAACCTAAATTTCAAAGTATCAACGAAATCGCTGGGCCAATGTAAAGATAAGCAAAATCAGCCCCAAAAATGCCAACCCAGCTCCAATCCAGCCGATGGGCGTGCGCGAGGTAGCAGGCTTCGATTCCGAAGCGTCTTCTGCCGAAGATATGAAAAAGAATCCACAGGCCAGCAAACCCCAGGCGATCCAACCCATCGAACGCCAGCCATCGGCAAACATATTCAACAACGTAACGAGCGAATACAGACAGGCGCCAAGACGAAAGCCTCTCAGGCGACCGTCCTGAGTTTTGAAAAAAGTCGTCATTTGATCTCCTCGGTTTGGGACGGATGCTGATATTGCTAAGTGTTCCCCGCCAAGTCTGTAAGCGGATTTTAGGGGGAAAACATTTCAGGCTGAGAAAAGATTTTTGAACTTTGAGTCACGCGCGCAACATACTCGCAGTTCACATTTCAATAATACGGCGGCCTTCGATGTGAAATTCGCCGCTCAGGATCAATGCGACGGCTTCAGTGTAGGTTTTGTGTTCTTCGGCAAGAATGCGGGCGGAAAGCGTTTCGGTTGTGTCACCGGGCAACACCGGCACGACTGATTGTTTGACTATGGGGCCGTGATCCAGTTCTTCGTCCACCAGATGAACCGTGCAGCCAGTGAATTTTACGCCGTATTCCAAAGCCTGTTTTTGCGCATCCAACCCAGGGAACGACGGCAACAGTGAAGGATGAATGTTCAAAATGCGATGCTCGAATTCGCGTATGAACCACGGCGACAGCAATCGCATATAGCCTGCCAGACAAACCAGATCAACTCCGGCTTGGCGCAATTCCACAGCCATCGCGCGGTCGTGTTCTTCGCGCGAGCAGCCTTTGTGGCTGTGAAAAAAAGTCGGGATGCCAAGCTCGCGCGCTTTCTCAAGCCCACCAGCGTCAGCAATGTTGCTGATGACCAACGCAATTTCGGCATTGGGGATGCGGCCATCTCTGACCGCATCCGCCAATGCCAGCATGTTCGATCCACGCCCGGAAATCAGAATGCCAATTCGTTTCATTTGGCTTTGGCCTTTCCGCTGGGGGCGGTGGCTGGCGCGCTGGGTTGAGCCGGTTTCAAATTGGTTTCAAACAGTTTCAGGATGCGTTTATATTCATCCGCCCAACTGCTTGGTTGAACGAAGCCGTGATCTTCAACCGGATAAACCGCCAGTTCCCAGTTTTCTTTTCTGAGTTCAATCAGCCGCTGAGCCAATCGCACCGAATCCTGAAAATGGACGTTGATGTCTACCATTCCGTGACAGATCAACAACGCGCCTTTCAGATTTTGCGCGAAGTAAATCGGCGAGCTTCGCTTGTAGCTTTCCGCATCGGATTGCGGGACGTTCAGTATGTTCGACGTGTAGCCGTGATTGTAATGCGCCCAATCCGTCACTGGCCGCAATGCTGCGCCCGCCGCAAAAACGTCGGGTTCGGTGAACATGGCCATCAAGGTGATGAATCCGCCGTAACTGCCGCCGTACAAACCGATGCGTTTCGGGTCAACGCCGTGTTCGGCGACCAGCCATTTGGCGGCGTCAACGTGATCGGTCAAATCCTTGCCTCCCATGTGGCGATAAATTCCAGTTCGCCAATCGCGCCCGTAACCCGCGGAAGCTCGATAATCCACATCCAGCACCAAATAGCCGCGCTCCATCAACAGGTGATGAAACATATATTCGCGGAAATAACTGCTCCACCATTTGTGAACGTTTTGCAGATAACCGGCTCCGTGAACGAAAAACACTGCCGGGCCGCCTTTTTTCCAGTTGGCGGGTTTGTACAACCGCGCAGGAACGTCAGCGCCGTCGCGCGCCTTGAAGGTTACGATTGGCGGATCAATCCAGTTGTGGCTCAACCATTCTTCGGTCGGCGAAGTAGTGATCTGTTTGATTTCGTTCGCCCCTGCATTGGGTTTGTTCGGCGCAATGTACAGTTCCGGCGGTTTGTTGCTGAACGAACGAATGATCGCCAACGTGGTTTCGTCGGGCGAAATCGTCGCGTCGTTGTTACCCGCCATTGTCGTGATGCGCGTGCGCGCGCCGCCCGTCACAGGCATTGAATACAAATGCCGCTCGAACGGACTGCCTTCGCTGGATGTGAAGAAGAATTTGGTTTTGTCCTGCGACAGACGCACATCGGAGACTTCAAACTTGCCGGAAGTGAGTTGCTTCGGTTCGCCGCCTTCTATCGAAACCGCGTACAGATGCGCCCAGCCATCGCGTTCGGACTGGAAGTAAATGGTTTTATTGTCCGGCAGCCAGCCCAGCGTGAATGAGCCGGGGCCGCCGATCCAGGCGTCATCGTGCAGATGATCCAGCGCTTTGACTTTAGCCGTAGCCGGATCAATCGCCATCACCCAGCGGTCTTTGTTATCTGCCGACCGCGCCAGCGCAACGAGATTTTTGCCGTCTTCTGACCATTGCGTGTTGAAAAGCTGCACGTCACGGTCTCGTTCCCTGGGTTGGCCTTGCGTGGGAGTGCCGGATTGAGGTGGTGGAACCGGTTCCTTCAATCCGTGCTCAATCCATTTCGATTCGCCGTTTTCAACGTTGAGGATGACCAGCCGCGATTTCCCCTGAGCGTCACCGACCTTGCTGCGTGCCGGGATGTCTTCGGTGTAGGCCGATTCGGTGACGTAATTCGGCACGATGGAATTCTTTGCGCCGCTCGGCGGTTGAATGACGATTGCCAACACGGATTTGCCATCAGGAGAAAGCAACAGATTCGACACGGCTTGCCCGGCTGGCGGCGAAAAAGGTTTACGCTTTTCGCGCGCTTTTCGTTTGGCTTCCTGTTCTTCGCGGTTTTTCGCACGCTCGCGGACGGCTTCCAGCAATTCGCGCTCTTCTTTTTTGATGAAATCCTGGCTGGTGCCGGTTTGAGTTGGCGGCGCTTGTCCAGCTTGAGCGCTACCACCGCCTTGCCGTCCCCCTCCGCCGAAACCAATTGGAGGAGCAGGGAGCGAGGGCGTTGCTCCGCCTCCGCCAGTACGAATGTCAGTCACTTGCACCAGCGAACCGCCATCCAACGCCATGGAGTAAAGATTGTTTTGGCGTACGAAAAGAATGTTTTTCTGATCGGTAGTAAAGCGCGGCGTGTTTTCGCCTTCAACGGTGGCGACAATCTGACGGCGTTCATTTTTCGTGTGGTCGTACAGAAAAATGTCGCCTTCTTCGGCAAACACCGTCAGTTTTTTATCTTTGGACAAATCGCCGGTTGCCGGAGGCGCCTGCCTGGCTTCGTCTTCAGTCAGCTTGCGCAATCCACCGCCGTCGCGGTTGACGACGTATAAATCCGGTTCTTTCAATCTGGCTTCGCCCGCGCGTTTCCAGCGGAAATACACGCGCTGGCCGTCCTGTGACCAGTACGGGCGCGAAGGTTCGTACCCGACCAAATCGTTGGCGCGCATGATGCTGTCCACGGTCAAGTCGAATTTTCTGGTTTGCGCCGAAGATGAATAAGAAAGAATCGGCGAAGGAATCAGCAGGGAAAACAGACAAAGCGCTAAACAGGCTCGACGCCAAAATGGTTTGGTCATGGGAGTCTCCAAAGATAAGTTAGAGAATCTGGATTCAATCAGGGCAGCAACTCACGGACGGTAATGTGGCCAAGTTCGCGGCCTTCGATCAGCACTGGAATTTCCGTATCCGGTTCGAAGTCTTGCCGCCGTTGGTAATCCGCTTCCGCGGGTTGGGAATAAACTTCTATCTTTCGCTCAGGCAAATTAACGATCCAGTAAACAGGAATGCCCGCCCGCGCATAGATTCTTTTTTTCAAGCCGCGATCCCGTGACAGGGATGAATCGGCGACTTCAATCACCAGCGCGGTCTCTTCTGCTCTGGGATGCCGATCTGAATACTGACGCGGTGAACCTTGAACAACAGCTACATCGGGTTCCGGTTCGCTGTCAGTCAACGTAATTGGTTCCTGCGTGTTGACACACCAACCGAGCGAAATCAATCGCGTCAACGCTTCTCGGATCAAATGAGTTGCCAGACTATGCGGAGGATTTTTAGGCATTTTGGTCACCAAAACCCCTTCCAATAATTCAACAGGGTCGTCTTCGCCCAGAATTTCGGCATGAATCATCTGGTGGTATTGACCGACAGTAAACTTCCAGACGAACTCAGGCATGGGAAAAAGCGGCGCTGTGACGGGTTGTGGAATCGTTTTGACTGAGACAGCCATCTTTTCTCCTATGATGAGTTGTCTACTCCGAGAAACTTGTTAGCCCTCGGCGAGGACAAAATTGGGGAAGTCGGCGAACACCCATTTGTTTTTCAGTGTCCGGTAGATGATCCCCAGAAATTTCCGCGCGG